>ERZ780060.1-NODE-1-length-291598-cov-6.482118_pt1 | contig 291598 bp, 352 predicted proteins | sample MGYA00511176_ERZ780060 | MGnify/ENA primary metagenome ERZ780060 (study PRJEB29588, sample SAMEA2148374) | human gut metagenome | biome: human gut; feature: human-associated habitat; material: faeces | place: Denmark | collected 2008/2010 ... | reverse complement strand
CAGGAATGCTTGGAGGACCTGCAAATACAACATATGGTGAAAATACTTCAGTAGTTGGAATGACAAAAGTTGCATCAGTTTGGGTAATAGGACTAGCAGCAATAATTGCAATATGTTTAGCTTTCTTAGGCAAATTTACAGCACTTATTTCAACAATACCAAATCCAGTATTAGGAGGAGTTTCATTACTACTTTATGGATTTATTGCTGTAAATGGTTTAAAAGTTTTAATAGAAAATCATATTGATTTTGGAAAATCAAAGAATATAGTTGTAGCATCTACAATGCTTGTTTTAGGGTTAGGAGGAGCTGCAATATCAATAGTATCTGGAGATTTATCTGTTACTATTTCTGGAATGAGCTTAGCAGCAATAGTAGGTATTTTGTTAAATTTATTATTACCAGATGAAAAAGGAAAAAATACGGAAGAAAAACAAGCAGATGAAAACAAAGAAATTACAGAAGCAAGTAATGAAACAAAAAGAGAAGAAAAAAATGAAGACACAAAAGTTATTGCAGAAAATATATCAGAAAACAAGATAGAGGGAAAGAAAATGAATATAAATGTATTAGACAATCCAATAATAGAACACAAATTATCAATTATAAGAAATAAAAATACAGGAACAAAAGAATTTAGAGAAATAATAACAGAAATTGCAATTTTTTTATGCTATGAGGCAATGAAAGATGCAAAATTAGAAGAGGTAGAAATAGAAACACCATTATGCAAAACTAAAGCTAAAGTTTTAAAAGAAGATAATTACGCATTTGTACCAATCTTAAGAGCAGGAACAGGAATGTTAGATGGGTTGTTGCAAGTAATACCAAATGCAAAAATAGGTCATATTGGTTTGTATAGAAATGAAGAAACATTAGAGCCAGTAAAATATTATTATAAAATGCCAAAAGATATTAGTAAAAGAGAAGTTTTAATTTTAGATCCAATGCTTGCAACAGGTGGATCTGCATCAGATACAATAAAATGCTTAAAAGAAGATGGAGTAAAGAAAATTAAGTTTTTATCAATATTAGCTGCACCAGAAGGAATAGAAAGATTAAATAAAGAATTTCCAGATGTGGAATTATATACAGCAGCAATAGATGAAAAATTAAATGAGCATGGATACATTTTACCAGGACTAGGTGATGCAGGAGACAGAATATTTGGAACAAAATAAATTGGAATTAAGAAACCGGTATTAGGGGACGTTCCTAGAATCCCTATATATAAATTAATAGTAGTTCGTCATATCTATGATGAGCTGCTATTTTTTTCTGAATTATTAAAAAGGGAAAAAAGGAATGTCCCCTAATACCGAATCGGGAAAATCACAAATCACTTGAAAAAAAGATATACCTATGATAAGATTGTGACACAAAGAAAAGATTGGAGTGAAGATATGATAGAGCTAGAAGAAAATCAAAAAGAACTTCAAACATTATCAGATAAACTTAAAGAAATCGGTGAATCTCTTTGAAGTAGATAAATTAAAATCTAGATTAGCTGACTTAGAAAAAGAAACTTTAAAACAAGAATTTTGGAGTAGTAATAATAGTAAGATTTTGCAAGAAATTAAAATTCTAAAAGATAAGATTAATTCATATACTAAAATAGATACAAGTTTAAAAAATTTAATCGAAATGAATAATTTATTAACATTAGAAGAGGATCAAGAACTTATAAAAGAATTACTAGAAGATACCAAAAATATAAAAAACGATATTGAAGAATTAAAAATTAAAACATTATTTTCAGGTCAATACGATGTAAATAATGCAATAGTATCTATGCATCCAGGAGCAGGTGGAACAGAATCACAAGACTGGGTAGAAATGCTATATAGAATGTATACTAGATGGGCAGAAAAACATAATTTTGTAGTAAAAGAGCTTGATTATCTAGAAGGTGATGAAGCTGGTATAAAAAGTGTTACATTTTTAGTACAAGGTGAATATGCATATGGTTATTTAAAAGGGGAGATGGGAGTACATAGGTTAATCAGAATTTCACCATTTGATAGTGGTGGAAGAAGGCATACATCATTTGCTTCTGTAGAAGTATTACCAGAAATTGAAGATGATATAGAGATCGAAATAAATCCAGATGATTTAAGAATAGATACCTATAGAGCATCAGGAGCAGGAGGACAGCATATAAATAAAACTTCTTCTGCTGTAAGAATAACACATATACCTACTAATACAGTTGTAGCATGTCAATCAGAACGTTCTCAAATACAAAATAGGGAAACAGCAATGAAGATGTTAAAATCTAAATTATTTGACTTAAAAGAAAAAGAAAGACAAAAAAATATAGCAGATTTAAAAGGAGAACAAAAAGACATTGCATGGGGTAGTCAAATTAGGTCATATATATTTTGCCCATATACACTAGTAAAAGACCACAGAACAAATTATGAAGTTGGAAATGTACAAGCCGTTATGGATGGACAAATAGATGATTTTATAGAAGAATATTTAAAAAAATTCAATAGATAAATACAATATAAAACATTTTATGATATAATTTGATAAGCTTATGAAATAAATATTTGTAATAGTTCAAAAAGTTACGAAAAAGTATTTATTTTCATATATTATATAGAAGTGATATTTAATTAAATTCGCTTCTTACATTATAAAAAAGAGGTTGTCAGATATGGACACAATAGTATTAAAATTTGGAGGGAGTTCAGTCTCAGACAATATTAAATTAAATATTGTAGCTGATAAAATTAAAGAATTTTACAAGGAAAACAATGTAGTAGTTGTAGTATCTGCTCAAGGAAAAACTACAGATAATCTATTAAGAGAAGCACACGAATTAAGTAATGTTCCAAATGAAAGAGAATTAGATACATTACTAAGTAGTGGCGAACAGATATCAATGTCTAAATTAAGCATTTTACTTAACAGATTAGGATATCCAGCAATTTCACTTACAGGATGGCAAGCTGGAATATATACAAGCGAAACAAATCAATCAGCAGTTGTAGAAAGTATAGACACAACAAGGATAGAAAAAGAGTTAGCAGAAAGAAAGATTGTTATTATAGCAGGATTCCAAGGTATAAACGAAAAAGGAGATATAACAACTTTTGGAAGAGGTGGCTCAGACACTACAGCGGTTGCAGTGGCTGCAGCATTAAAAGCAGATAAATGCTATATATTTTCTGATGTTGATGGGGTATATTCTACAGATCCAAATAAAATACAAGATGCAAAGAAGATATCAGAGCTTTCATATGAAGAAATGCAGGACATTTCAAATGAAGGGGCAAAAGTTTTGCATAATAGATGTGTAGAAATTGGAAAAAGATTTAATATTCCAATAATTACAAAGTCAACATTTAATAATAGACCAGGAAGTGTAATAAATGACAAAATAGAAGATACAAAAGTAAAGAGTATTGTAAAAAATGATAACATAATTTTAGTAACTGCAAAACAAGAAGTGTATACACCTAGAATGATTAATCGTATATATAGAAAATTACTAGATAACAACATATTTATTAATAACATAATAAATAAAAGTATATCAAGTTTAGACATTCAATTTACTATTAAATCAGCAGAATTTAATAAGTTTGAAAATCTAATAACAAGTGAATATCCTAAGTTAGATTGTTCTTATAAAAATATAAGCAAAATATCAATTATAGGCTATGGAATAATGAATGATTCGGATGTTATAACAAAAACAATGCAAATATTAGATACAAAAGCATTAGAGGTCTTAAACATTCGAACAAATGAATCAAAAATAAGAATAATATTTAAAGATAAATTAGGTGATAATATATTAGAGCAATTACACAATGAATTAATTAATGTACAAAAGTAAAACCAACAGGGGCTGCTCAAAATTTCATGAGCAGCTTAAAATAAATCATATTTGGATTAAAGGGAGGATACATATGAAAAATATTTCAAAAGACAAATTAAAAAAATACGAAAGAAGTTTTAATCAAAATGAGAACAAAGTAATTACAAATACAGTTACCAAAAATGGATTTTTTAAATCTTGCGAAAATTATGATGAAATAAGAAATGCAAGATATGAATTTTCTGTAAATTTAAAACAAGGTAATATAACTAACCAAAAACAAAGTGGAAGATGTTGGATTTTTGCATCTACAAATTTTCTTAGATATTTCTTAATTAAAAAATTAAATATAAATACAATAGAGTTATCACAAAACTATATTGCATTTTATGATAAATTAGAAAAATGTAACTATTTCTTAAATAATATAATAGACTCAATAGACAGACCAACAACAGATAGGCATGTAACATTTTTCTTAGATGCACCTATAAATGATGGTGGACAATGGGATATGTTTTTGAATATTATAAAAAAATATGGAATTGTACCAAAAAGTGCTATGCCAGAAACTTATAGTTCTTCAAATACTTCGGAAATAAATAAAATTTTAAAACGTATACTAAGAATGTATGCATATGAATTAAGAACAAGTTATAAAAATAAGAAGAATTTAGAAGAGCTAGAAAATCAAAAACTAGATATGTTAGAAAATATCTATGCAATTTTATGTACTGCATTTGGTAGACCACCAGAAAAATTTGATTTTGAATATACTGATAAAAATGATGAATTTCACAGAGATTCTGATATAACACCAACAGAATTTTATGATAAATATATAAAGGATTTAAACTTAGATGATTACATAAGCATAATAAATGCACCTAATGAAGATAGACCATTTTATAAAAAGTATACAGTAAATTATATTGGTAATGTTGCAGATGGTAATAGAATTACATATTTAAACTTACCAATAGAAAGATTAAAAGAAATGGCAATTGCTCAACTTTCAGAAGGAGTTCCAGTATTTTTTGGAAGTGATGTTGGACAAGAATCTTCAAGAGAGTTAGGAATATTATCTCGTAATTTGTATAATATAAAAGATATAATAAATATTAAAGATACAATGGATAAAGCTACAAAACTTGAATATAGGGAAAGTGCCATGACACATGCAATGATGTTTTTAGGTGTCAATTTAGATGAAAATTGGAAAGGTAACCGTTGGAAGGTAGAAAATTCATGGGGAGATGCTTCTGGAAACAAAGGAATTTACCTTTTAACTGATGAGTGGTTTAATTCATATGTATATCAAGTTGTAATTAATAAAAAACATTTAAAACCAGAAGAACTAGAAGCATATAATGAAAATAAATATTATATGGAATTAGAACCATGGGATCCAATGGGAACTTTAGCAGACTAGGAGAATATTTATGTATGATTGTATAATAATTGGTAAAGGACCTGCAGGAATTTCTGCAGCAATTTATATAAGTAGATCTAACTTAAAATGTTTAGTAATAGGAAAAAATCAGACAGCTTTAAAAAAAGCTAAATCTATCGAAAATTACTATGGATTCGAGAAACCAATATCAGGTGAAGAACTTTTTAAAAGAGGAATAAAGCAAGCAGAAGAACAAAATATAGCAATAAAAACGGATGAAGTTATAGACATAGAATATGGTAATGGAACATATATTGTTAAGACTGTAAATAGCGAGTATGAAACAAAAACAATTATTCTCGCAACAGGAAATAGCAGAAAAAGTTCTAATATAAATGGTGAAAAAGAATTCGAAGGAAAAGGAATAAGCTATTGTGCAATATGTGATGGATTTTTCTTCAAAAATAAAAATGTTGCAGTAATAGGTAGTGGAGAATATGCACTTCATGAAGCTGAAGTCTTAAAAAATGTAACAGATAAAGTAAGCATATTTACTAATGGTAGTCATCTTCCAGAAAACAGGTCAATAGAAATAAAAAATGTTATAGAAGGAAAAATAGATTCCATAAGAGGAGAGAAAAAAGTAGAAAGTATTGTTTTAGAAGATAATATGAGTATACCTGTTGATGGAATATTTATAGCAGAGGGAATAGCATCAAGTAGTGACTTTGCAAAAAAACTTGGTATTATAGTAAAAAATAATAATATAGTAGTAAATGAAAATATGGAAACTAATGTACCTGGTATTTATGCAGCAGGAGACTGTACCGGTGGCTTACTTCAAATATGTAAGGCAATATATGAAGGTGCTAAATGTGGTTTAAGTATTGCTAAGCAATTAAAAAATATATAAGGAGGTTTTTTATTATGAGTAAAGTAATTGAAATATCAGAAGAAAATTTTGAATCAGAGGTTTTAAAATCAGAATTACCAGTATTAGTTGATTTTTGGGCTCCATGGTGTGGACCATGTAGAATGATGGGACCAATAGTTGATGAAATAGCTGAAGAAAACTTAGAATTAAAGGTTTGCAAAGTAAATGTAGATGAAGCATCAGAATTAGCCATAAAATATGATGTAGAGAGTATTCCAACATTAATTTATTTTAAAAATGGGCAAGTAAGAGCTACAATGATTGGGTTAAGAACAAAACAAGATATAATGAACGAAATATCATAATAAAAATAAGCTACTAGTTAATATTGATCTAGTAGCTTATATATTATTTATATGAAGAATAAATATCTAATAAAGTATTTAACTCAAGTGTTGGAGGATATTCCTCCTCAGAATACCTGCATAACAAAGTGATATATAACTTTTCTTTATCATTTAAATATTTATAACAATTCGTTTTTAAATCTAATAAGTTGCAATATTTATATTCTGGCTTAAATATTTTTACTCTCGCAACTAATTTTTGTTTTATTTCATTTTGAAGTGTGTTTATACAATAGATATAATTTTTATTTTTAAAATTTTCTTTTAATAATTTATTATCTATCAAATCGTTCATCATCTCCTTGACCTTGTGGTAAAACCTTTATAAATATTCCTTCTTTAGTTCTTTCTAAGATAGAATTTGTATCCAAATTAATATATGTTTTGTGAATTTGTTTATCTTTAGGTGTCTTTTTAAAATGCATTGGTACACAATTTTCATCAGACAAAAATCTGAAATGATCAACTACTTTTTGACTATAAGCTTTATTATTCTTAGATACTTGTTTAATTGTTTTCTTAGTTTTTTTATTCCACGGAACCATTATATGCGATTTTACTCTTCTTCCATTTGGCATATTCCAATCATCTGAACCAGCATAAATAGGAACAATAGGACTTTTAAAATATTCTTTTGCAAAATCAGAAAATATATTTTGTGGAAGATGAACATTCACGGGAAACATAGAGTTGATATCTACCGCAAAATCTACAAAGTGTTTTACTTCACCAAAGGTACCATCTTTAGAAATTCTATCTACTACAATTCCATAATTTCTTTTTTGATTGTCGTTTAGTTCTAAAAAACTATAAAGAGATAATGCAATACGGTTCTTAGAAGATTTTAAACGATGAATTGCATTAGCGAATTGTGAGAATCTTACCATATCTTCTCCAACATCATTTTTGGAAGCAGGGAGACGTTTAGAAAAATATTCTTCATATTCTTTTCCATATGATTTTTTTAATTCTTCTTCTAGAGGTGCCATAGAATAGTATCTTCTGTTTGAATTATCATCATCTAATATTAATTCACCACTGCGAGTTAATTCTTCTATTTTAGTTTCATTTTCTGTATAATAGGCTTCTGTTGGATAATAGAATAGTTCCATTTTAATAAGAACATTTTTTAAATTTTCGTTTTCTAATTTAGGTGCCTCAGAGGAATTCAATAAAAGAGGTTCTAAATTAAATTCTGAAATTGCATACATTGCTCTAGAATATGAATTTAATATATGTAAAGCTCTATTAGTATACATTATATTGATTCCTAATAAATCAACTGTACTTAAAGTTTTCTGAACCTCTGGAGATAAGCCTGTCTTTATAGCACTTTTATCTTGTTTTAATTCTGAAAGACCAATTTCATCAAACTGATTGTTGGCAGTTTCTAACCATTCATCCAAATAGCCCATTGAATCAAACAAACTAACTAATTCTGTATTTGACTGTATTAAATCTTCTCGAATACTTGATTCAGTATAATCTAGATATGTCCTCATATATGCTGGTATTCCATCAAGAAGTAATTCGAACGCATCAAGATAGCGTTTTCTTTGTATTAATGGCAAACGTGCTAACATTTTTTCTGCCATACTGTATTTTTCTTGTCTAGATTTATCTAAATCTAGTATTCTATCAAATATCGGTCCATAATTTTTCCTTATTTCTGATTCTACTTTTGGATATAGATGTCTCATAAATAATAATAAATTAGTTAAATTTTCGTCAAAACTATTTGTATGCATAAAGAAATCCCTATCAGATGATAAATTGTTTTTTTCAATATATGTAGTAATTTCGTTATATTTTTTTGAATTTTTTAGTAAAAATAAGCATGCATTATATGCAGTGACTTGATTTAATGTATGTTCATTATAAAAGGAAACTGTTTTTAGCCTTGAATTATAAGTGTTTAATAAATTATAGATGTTAAAATCTTTCATATTTGGATTGTTAGCTTTTTCTCTCTGAACAAATCTATATATTCTATCAATATCTGTATTTATTTCTTTATATGTAAAAGGTTTAAAATCAGCGACCATTTTTTCAGTTTTATCAATGGCTGATTTAAAATTCATAAAGTACATAAGTAGTCCTCCTAACGATTAACATAATTATTATACTATATTTTAACTGTTTAAACAATAGCTTTGCTAAATTATGGTATATATGGTACAATGTGAACATAGGAGAGATGATATGAAAAAAGGAAGAGTTTTATTAGGAATGAGTGGTGGAGTAGATAGTAGTGTATCTGCTTTACTATTAAAAAATGAAGGCTATGAAGTTATCGGTGTTACTTTATCACTTTCTAACCATACAGATGCCAAAGATGCTAAAGAGGTATGTGGTAAGTTAGGAATAGAACATATTTCTATAGACATGCAAGAAAGCTTTAAAAAATATGTAATAGATAATTTTATAGATTGCTATGCAAAAGCACTTACACCTAATCCTTGTATAGAATGTAATAGAAAACTAAAATTTGGAGAGATGTATAAAAAAGCTAAAGAATTAAATTGTGACTTTTTATCAACAGGTCACTATGCAAAAATAGAATACAATGATGAATATAATCAATATGTATTAGAAAAATGTATAAATACTAATAAAGATCAATCATATGTGTTATATACTTTACCAAAAGAAATATTAGCTAAAGTTTTATTTCCATTAGGAGATTTTAGCTCTAAAGATGAAATAAGACAAATTGCTAAAGAAAATAATTTAGTAAATGTAGCAGATAAACCAGATAGTGAAGATATTTGTTTTATTCCTGATGGCAATTATAAAAAGTTTTTAGAAGAGAATTCAACTATTAAACCTAAACCAGGTAATATAGTTCTTACTGATGGAAAAGTTTTAGGAAAGCATACTGGTTTATATAATTATACAATTGGCCAAAGAAAGGGTATGGGAATATCATATAAAGAACCTTTATTTGTTATAGGCTTTAATATTTTAAAAAATGAGTTGATAGTTGGAACTAAAGAAGAGGTATATAAGAAAGAGGCTATAATAAATAATGTAAATATATTAATAAAAGATATTGCTATAGATAATTTGAAAGTTGGAGTAAAAACACGTTATAGCAAAAAAGAATCTATGGCAACATTACATACATTAGAAAATAATAAAATTAAAATTACTTTTAACGAACCAGAAAAATCATTGACACCTGGACAATCTGCTGTATTTTATTTGAATAATATTGTAGTAGGTGGAGGAATTATAGAGCAAGCATTATAATAAATATGAAATTGACATAATGCCATAAATAAGGTATCATATATATAGTGACGACTAAGGAGGTACAAATATTTGGGAAAAATTAAAAAGCCAAATGGCTTACATCCAAAAAAACGCCGGTTAGATTGTTATGCATATGCATGCAATCTTAATAAGCCACAAGATTATGTTGGGCAAATCGCCGGTTATGAGGACAAAGACGTCTTTTCTAAAGAAGAGGTAATCGAAAGATTGATTGCAGATATGCTGGAAGAAGACGTATATGTTCGGGAAGCTTCGTACGAGGAGACTCCATCTGATTGGGAATGGAAAATATGTATTTTTTCAGTTGATACAACTGACGAGAACGAATATGATTACCATTTCTTGCGAGAAGACCAACCGAGGAGATGGTCACATAAATTTAGAGGGCAAAAGCCTAAGACTACAGATTTCGAAGGCATAACGATAACAGACCCAAGATTTGCACAGATAAATGAAAAATTTAATTATTCCTTTGTTGGATTCTTCATTCTTTGTCCACTTTAAGCAGACCTTCGGGTCTGTTTTTTTGGAATATTAATAGAAATGTGTCGATTTTTTAGTTAAAGTTTGCTGTTGTAAAATAATTATTTTTTTGTTATTATATAGGAAACTTATTTAAATATAAGAAGGAAGGGATACATATGATTAAAGAAGCTAAGATAAGTGATTATGACATAATTGCACAAATTGATGAAGACAGTAATATAAATAAACTAGAAAATGAACAATTAAACAATATAAGAGAAGCTTTAACAAATTACAGTAAAGTAGTATTTATTGACTACGAAAATGAAATTCCGGTAGCATATGCACAATGCTCATTACAGGATGAAAATATATCTCCAATTGGATATTTAGAAAAAATAAGTATTAAACGCAATTATCAAAATAAGGGAATTGCTAAAAAATTATTAAATAAATGTGAAGATTGGGCAAAAGACAGAGGTTGCGAAAAATTTACAGCTAGTTGCGATATTGATGACGAACAAGCTATGAACTTATATAATTATTCTGGTTTTTCTGAAATAAGTAAAGTAGCTTATTTTTCTAAGGAGCTTGATATATGAAAGGTAAAAGATTAAAAAATCAAGAAGAGGAAGAATTTGTTCCAAAGGCCTTCAAAAAAGATAAAGCTATTGATAAAACTGAAGCATCAACTAAAAAAACTCGTAAAAATGTAAAATCTAAAAAGAAAACTAATAAAAGATTAAGGAAAATCATTCTTATTATCATATTAATAGCCATAATTGTAATTGGAATTACACTAGCAGTTTCAGCAATTAAATGGAGAAATATAGCAGAAGACATGTTGGTTAACGAAAATTCAGTAGTTGTTGATGCAGATGGAGCTCAAATAGCTAAATTAGGTAGCGAAAGAAAACAAAAAAAGGTTAGTATTTCAGAAATACCAGCAAATTTAAAAAATGCTTATGTGGCAATTGAAGATGAAAGATTTTACAAACATCAAGGTGTTGATATAAAAAGGACTGGTTCTGCTATTATAAGTTATATTTTTCATTTTGGTAATTCTTCATATGGAGGAAGTACAATTACTCAACAGTTAGTAAAAAATATGACTGGTGACAATACAGACAGTATTTTTAGAAAAGTAAAAGAATGGTGGCAAGCATGGAATCTAGAGTGCATAACTGAAAAAGATGAAATTCTAGAAACATACCTAAATATAATATATGTTGGTCCTAGTATATATGGTGTAGAAGCAGGAAGTAATTACTACTTTAGTAAATCTTGCAAAAATCTAACATTAGAAGAATCTGCTTTTTTAGCAGGAATAAATAATTCGCCAAATTCATACAATCCTTTTGGAGAAAAAGATAATTCAGAAAAGATAAAAAATAGAACAAATACAGTATTAGCTAAAATGCTGGAATTAGGATATATTGACGAAGCAGAGTACAATGAAGCAACAGCGAATGTGGACGCAGGGCTAAAATTTAAGAAAGGATCTGTAGAGTCAAGTGATGGAGTATATTCATATCATACTGATGCTTTAATAACTGATGTTACAAATGATATTGCAAAAAAATATGATATTTCAAGTGATTTTGCGACAAATTATATTTATATGGCTGGCTTAACAATAACTAGTACGCAAGATTCCAAAATACAAAATCTAATTGAAACAGAAATGGAAAAAAGCAAATATGTGTTACAGTCTAAAACTGGTGGCGATCCTTCACAAGCAGCAATGGTAATAATAGACCACAAAAACGGATATGTACTGGGCTGTGTAGGTGGCTTAGGAGAAAAAACTACTCCACGTTCATTAAACAGGGCAACGCAAAGTATAAGACAAACTGGATCTGCAATTAAACCAATTGCGGTTGTTGGACCGGCTATCCAGAAGAGAATAATAGTAGCATCTTCAATATATGATGATACTGAAAAAGATTTTCCTGGTGGATATCATCCTGTAGATTATAGTAAGGCATTAGGGAAAATAACTGTTAGAAGAGCTATAGAATCCTCACAGAATATTCCTTTTGTAGAAATAATGCAAGAATTAAAACCTAGTGTTTCAATGGATTATTTGGAACGATTAGGAATAACAACTTTAACAGAAGAAGACAATAACTTGTCTTTAGCATTAGGAGGTCTACAAAAAGGAATAAGTCCACTAGAAATGGCTGCAGCATATGCTGCAATAGCAAATGATGGAGAATATATAGAACCAGTGTTTTACCAAAACATAAAAAATCATTCTGGTGAAACTATAATAACATCAAAACAAGATACAAGAAGAGTATTTTCTAAAGAAACAGCATTTATATTAAAAGAACTATTAACACAGCCAGTAGAGGGCAGTAATGGAACTGCTACATATTGTAAGATAAATGGAATTGATGTTGCAGCTAAAACAGGTACTACAGATTCTAACTATGATAGATGGCTTTGTGGTTTTACGCCATATTATACAGGAGTTACATGGTATGGATATGATCAAAATGAGACAGTTAACTTTAATAAAAGAAATCCTGCTGGTTTGATTTGGGCAAATGTAATGTCAAGAATTCATACTGGTTTAAAAACAGCATATTTCGAAAAGCCATCTTCTGTTCAAGCTGTTACTGTTTGTGCAGAGACAGGATTAAAAGCAAGAACAGGATGTACTAATACATATACTGAATATTTCTTAAGATTTACTACTCCAGATTTATGTAATGAACATAGTGGAAGTGAAGTAAAATCTTCTAATACAAGTACTGAGAATAAAGATGAAAATTCTACTGTACAAGGAATTAAAAATGACATCGATGCAGAGGAACCTGTAATGAATACAAATGTTGTTACGACAGAGGATAAACCAAAAGAGGATATAAATGCTAATAATAACTCTAATAATAATTCTAACAGAAACACAAATACTAATACAAATACAGACACTAATGAAAATACTAACAGAAATACAAATACTAATATTAATACAAACACAAATACCAATACAAATCTAAATGAAAACACAAATAGCAATATAAATACGAATGTTAATAATAACCAAAATACAAATAACAACACTAATGTAGAGACTAATTCAGCTATAGAATAATTAAAGAGCACATAGAAATATGTGTTCTTTTTTAGTGAAAATTTTAAAAAAAGTATTGCATAAAAACAAATGTTCTTATATAATCTAAATGCGAACAAATATTCTATAGCTACTAAGGAGGTTATTTATGAAAATAAAAAGAGGGATACTTTTAATAATTTTTATATTAATTATTATTTTTGCAAAGACTAGTTATTCAAAACAAGAATCAACTTATATAACTAAATATGTTTCTAGTGGTGAGACATTATGGTCAATAGCCAAATATGAAGTAGAGAATAATGAATATTATCAAAACAAAGATATAAGATATGTAATAAATGATATTAAATATGTAAATAATTTAAAAAACTCTAATTTATCAGCTGGAATGGAGATAAAAATTCCATCTTATTAAATTTACAACAAAGATAGACAAAATTTACAATAATTACTTGAAAATATAATATTTGAATTATATAATTTTAAAAAAGATTTAGAAAGGAATTAATTATAATGTGGTTAAATCATATTTGTATATCCACAATCATAATTAAACATAGTTAAATGAAAAAAATTTCAGCTAAAAATATTATAAAAAACATAAAAAAATTACCACCTAAATTTATTATTTTGGTATTAATAATTATCATTTTACTATCTACAATAATTACTATGATTATTGTACAAGCTTCAAAACAAAAGGAGGTAATTTATACAGGGGATAATTTAAATGAAAATAAATATCCTCAATATAAAGAACTGTTAGATAAATTAAAAGATGAACATCCAAATTGGACTTTTACATTATTTTATACGAAATTAAATTGGAGTTCAGTCATTAAAAATGAAGGTCATTCTAATAATAGAACGACTCCATTAAATTTAATACCAGATTCTAAAAGCTACTCTGGAGAGTGGCAATGCGAAGAAGATAATGGCAAAACTTATGATAACGGAAGCTGGTTGTGTGCTTCTACAAAAGCTATTGCATATAAGATGGACCCTAGAAATATGCTTAATTCAGATGATATATTTCAGCTAAAGGAACTAAATTTTAACGAAGATGCTGCTACTAAAGAAGGAATAATGAATAAAACAGAAAACACTTTTTTAGAAGGAGAAAGTCTTGCAGAAGCAATTATAGAGGCTGGAGAAAAGAATGACATAGATCCATATTTTATTGTTTCTAGATTAATACAAGAACAAGGTAAAAATGGTACTAAATTATCACGAGGATATGAATATAATGGACAAACAGTATATAACCCATTTAATATTGCAGCTTCTGGAAATTCGCAAACAAGTATTATAAATAATGCAGCAGAATATGCCTATTCACATGAATGGTTTTCTTTGGAAAAAGCATTAATAGAGGGTGTAGATTTTATTAATACCAAGTATGTGGATATAGGTCAAAATACATTATATTTTCAAAAATTCGATGTAATAAAAGAAAATGAACTATATACAAATCAATATATGCAAAATTTATTAGCCCCAACATCAGAAAGTAGTATTTTATTAGACCAATATGAAAGTTCTAATACCGTAGATTCTAATTTGAATTTTATAATACCTTTATATGAAAATATGCCAAAGGAAATTTCAGAAGAGCCAGAAAAAGAATAAACAAAGGAGAAATAACAATGAGTTCAATAATTAGTCATGTATATATATCAAATATACTAAAAGAAAAATATAAATTAGGAGACGAATTTTTATATGGTGCAATTTTACCAGATATATTACATAAAGCTATACCAGCTCAGAGGAGAGAAATGACACATTATATACGTCATGGTATCTTATATGGTTCAGAAGGAGATTATCCAGATATAGAAAGATTTATAATCGAAAATAAAGAAATTTTACCTAAAAGCCAAATGATGCAAGGATATTTAGCTCATTTAATTGAAGATATGCTATGGTTTAGTATATATATACCTAGAATGGCTATAGAAAAAGATAAAAAAACTATTATTTATAAAAAAGATAATTCTGTGCATACTGACGACCAATTTAGCTCAGACATTTATTCTGATTATCCAATTATTGATAGATATCTTTTAAAGAAAACCGATCTAAACATAGAAAAATTGCAAAAAGAATTTCTAGCAATATCAGATGATATTAATTTAAAAAACACAATCAAAGAAAACTTTAAATTATTTGATTTACAAAGTGAAAATCTAATTTTAATTTCTTTTGAAATGTTAGAAGAATATATAAAAGCTGCTACAGAAAAAGTAAATATAGTTTTAGATAAAATATATGGAGAGAGATAAATATAGTTAGAGCAAAAAAAGAAATCAAAATAAATCTTAATATTTTGATTTCTTTAACTATTTTGTACTATTGTTTTATTCTTAGAAGCTTGTGGTAACATTTCAAATTTTATATCAAATAAGTTAAATTTATCCAATTGGTCATCTTCTAAACAAGATAAATAAACATCAAGTTCATCTATATTTTTACATGCAGTAATTATTGCTGGGTGTAGATTATAATTTACTAATAATTCGGCACCTAAAGAAAGTGCTTTAAGATAGTTTAAATTAGAACGCTTTAAAGCTAACTGCATTCCTTCTTTAAACCTTGAAATAGGTGCATATTTATAATGACTTAAAGGAATAGTAAATTCTTTCTCGATTATTTCATATATATTTTCATAGTCAGTATTTTGCTCTTTTATTTTATTTAATTTATTTATGGTGTAGGGTAGAACTACTTTACCAGAAAGTTCTGAAATAATTAGTGTATTTTCTAATAAATTATCATTATTTTGTTTCTTAATTTCTTCAGGTACATTTGTAGAATCAGATATCGTTTTATTTTTTTCTATAAACGCTTTAACCTGTAAGTTAGTATTAATCATATCAGGAATAATAGAAGATAAAGAATTAATATAATCTGTTATAAGTTCTTTTCTGATATCTTTGTTCTTTTCAAGTTTTAGTTTTTCTAATTTGGAATTTAAATTATCAAATAATTCTAAATTCTTTTTTATTTGAGCAATGTATTTTACAAATTCATTAAAAATATCTTCCGTAAAAATATTTATAGAAGATATTAGCTCATTGCTTAAATGTACTTGTTTATTTATATATTTTTCTATTAAATTATTCTGATTTGTTATTTGTTTCTTAACTTCTTCTTTGTTAGAAAGTTTAATCATTTGCAATCCTCCACGTGTACTTTAATTAATTATAACATTTATAAAATTTAAATCAATAAAAATATTCAAAAAAGTTGAAAAAGAAATATTGGTATGATATATTTATTTCAGAAATAACTAATGACAAATTTACAGAATTAAATGGAGGGAATTTTAATGAAAAAAATAATAGGAAACATAATATTTATAATTTATGCAATAATTGCGGTATTTGTGACAATTTGCCTTTTATCCTACAACGAGTTTAAAGTTACTGAATTCGGAGAAACATCCTTAGTATTGATAGACAATGAAGAATTACAACCGAATTATAATAAAGGCGATTTGGTAATTGTAAATAGAGATACAAGAATTAGAGAAAATGACTCTATATTTTTTTATAATACATCTGCAGATAAAGTAGAGATTACTGTAGCAAATGTAACAAATGTCGAAAAAGTTAGTAATTTTGAATATACATATACATTGGAAGGAAATATGATCATTTCTAGTGAATATGTTATTGGAAATACAGAAGGAGTTACAGTAATTCCAAAACTTGGAACTGTTCTAGGAATATTAGAATCTAAATGGGGATTTTTAATATTAATTGTATTCCCATCATTGTTAGCGTTTATTTATGAAATAACAGTTGTATTTGCAGAAATTAAAGAGGGTAGAAATAACAAAAAGGAAGACACAAATGAATAAAAATAAAAAAGTTTTAATTATAATTGTTCTATTAATAATTATATTTATTATTCTTATTTATGCTATCTTATCTACCTTTGCAACATTCAGAAGTGAATTTACAGGCGACATGAAAATTGATAATGCAACTTGGAAAATACTTGTAAACAGTACAGATATCTCTTCGAATGCTGTAAAGGAATTTGTAATAGATGACATAGAGATAGATGAATCACAAGGTGTCGAGCCAGGCAAGTTAGCCCCCGGCTTAAAAGGGAATTTTAATATATTAATAGATCCAACCGAGACAGATGTTTCGATTATGTATGAAATAAAATTTGATACGACAGATATTAATGCAACAAATATAAGAATAGACTCTGTTAAAGAAACAATGGCAGGAAATACTTTGATAAAGTCAGATTCAAATACATATGTAGGAATCATTTCATTGGACGATATTAAAAATAATTTAACTAACAATATTCAAGTTACATTATTTTGGTGTGATGATGGAAATGAAGACATAAATATTGGAAGCATTCCAAATCATAAAATCAATATTCCTGTACAGGTAAAAGTAAGTCAATACCTTGGCGAAGAAATACAAGAATTTAAGGCTGAATAGGAGAAAATTTTGAAAAAGTTATCAAAAGTATTAGGATATGTTTTAAATATTTTAATCTTATTTATAATAATTATAATGGCTTTTGCAATTTATTATTTTGTGCAAGTAAAAGTACTTAATAAAGCATATGCAAACATATTTGGTTACACATTTTTTGAGGTTGCAACAGGAAGTATGTCACCAACAATAAATGCTGGTGATGTTATAATTGTAAAGCTTACAGATGATGTAAAAAAAGATGATATTATTGTATGTAAAGATAATAATTCATAAGAATAAAAAAATTAAAACTACCACCATTAGTAATTGTATGTTCAATGTCTGGGATTTTAATATGTTCTATATATATGATAATTTTCATAATTCAGTTAGGCTATAATACAATGGAAAAAGCATTTTTTGGAATACCATATTTGATATTATTTCCTATAAATTATATCCTATGTAGTATAAGAGCTCAGATTGAAGTAATAAAAAAATATAAAGAAAAGAATATAAAGGCAAAAAAATATGATAATAAAATTTTAAATGAGTGTAGTAAAATACTCTATAATACTGATAACTGGTCAATTCTTGCTATTGTTCTGTCAATACCACTTACAGTAATACTGATATGTATATTGGTATTATTTGGACAAAGACCAGATGAAGCAATCAAAGCATTTTTAGAAACAAGTGACTGGACTTTATCAACAAAAATTTCTCCACCACCAATTGAATATGATGGACATTATTTATGTACTGTTTCATTAAGAGGTCATAAAAATTTAGTAAAACCTATTAGAATGGGAATTAGGAGAGGAAAGAAAATAGTAGTTAATAGACAATTATGTGTAGCAAATGCTTTTGAAGATTTAATACAGGAAAGAACACCTAAATTTCATCATTTTGTGAGATATATTTATGATAAATATGGATATCCTCTATCTAAACATATAAATACGGCAATTCAAGCTGATGTTACATATATAATAATGAAACCTTTAGAATGGGTATTTTTAATATTTTTATATTTATTTGATGAAAAACCAGAAAATAGAATTGCAACACAATATATAGGTAAAACTATAATATAGAACATTAAGATTAAAATTTTATATAGATTTGTTCATATATTTTGAATGATGTTTGAAGATAATGCATCTCGTCAACTTACAATTTATGAGATTAGTTTGAAATATAACTAATCTTTTTTGTTTTACAGGTTTTATAGAAGGGAGTAGGGCAATAGGCTATTTTTAAAAAATAAATTTAAGATACAAATAAAATTATAATAAATTATATAATTCAAAATTTTGTGCAATGTTTAAATTATAAAATTTTTATACCAAACACTAAAATCTCAAAAACGAACATTTGAACAGTTCAAATTAAAAATCAATAACTAAAAATTAGTTTTAAAATGAATTTATATTTATAATATGTAATTTATCATTTTGATTAAATAAATTGTTTAAAATCTAATTTGAATTAAAATTAAGATACATTATAATAAGAAAACTAAAATTATAAATTGTAAAATAGATTTAGTAATATGAAAATTAAATTATAAAAAGCTACTTAGATTATGCAAATAAAATTATAATTTATTAAGCTTTAAAATCGTTTTTAAGACATTTTAATAATAAACCTAACAAGTTATATGTTTAGAATATATAAAATGTTATATCTAATATAGATAAAATATATAAAAATACTTATAAATGCCTATAAATCAATACTTTCAAAAAATGGCTAAAAAGTGTCAAAAATACGACGCACGAGAATCGATTTTAAGCCGTTTTTATTTTTTAGACATATAGTTTGTTGTCTTAAAAATACGGCAAATAGAGGGTTTTAGCGACTTTGAGCAAATTGGATAAAATTTTCTAAAAAAATACAAATAATATAAAAGTAATAAAAAATTTCTTCAGATAAAATAATAAATAAGATAATAAAAAAATAATTAGATAACAAGTTATATAATAATAAAATTAAAAAGCTTTAAAATTGATTTTAAAAGGTTTAAATATTAAGGATAACAAATTATATATAATTACAAATTTAATACAAATAATAATGAATAATATAAAATAATAAGAAATAATAAAAACACATAAAATAAGCAATATTTAGAGAAAAAGAAGAAGTACATAAATAGCTGTAAGCCAGATGTATCAAGGAGTACCAGAACATACTCTTTATATTTTACCCCTACGCCTTATTGCGCAAAACTTTGATTTTGTGCAATGTTATATGTTGCTTTTTTTAAAGGGCTAGCCCTTCCTATCTCCTAAATTTAATTCTTAATCTACATAGAATCCTAACATTCAATGCAAACAACTTAAATAAATTATATTTTTAAAACAAATTATTAAGTTATTTACTATATATCATTACAAATTTTTGTTGTCAAGTATTTTTTAGAATTTTTTACAAAAACTTTTGAGTAATTTTTCTATAATTTCTTAAAAAGCTTATTTTATACTATTTTAAGACTTTTTTAGAAATAAAACTATATTACTGAAAAATAAAAATGGCTTAAAATTGATTCTCGTGCGTCAATTTTTAACTACTTTTTTATAAAATACATATATTTCAATACTTTCAAGTTTTTTAACTTTTTAGTAATTAATAACAGATGATAAGTTATACTATCGGACTATTCCTAATCAATTCTTTTATGTATTTGTTGTTAATATGAGTATATATTTCTGTAGTTTCTATATAATCATGTCCTAATACTTTTTGTATTGTCCTTATATCTATATTTCCATATAGATATAGTAAAGTTGCACATGTATGTCTTAATTTATGAACAGAAAGATTTTTATAATCTAATCCAGCTTGTTTAAAAGCATTTTCTATTATTACTTGTACTGCTCTTATAGAGATTCTAGTTTTTCTTGAACTTAAAAATAATGCTCTTTCAGAGTGTTGCTCATCTGGTATTATTAATTCTGGCTTAATCCTATTTTTTAGATATTCTTCGATTGCTTTTAAACTTATCTCATTTAAGTATAAAACTCTTTCCTCTCTTCCCTTTCCTAATATTGTAATTTTATTTTCATTTATATCGTTAATATCAATACTTACTAATTCTGCTACTCTTATTCCTAAATTTAAAAATAAAGTAACAATACAATAATTTCTAAGATAATATTTATCTTCCTCGTTATTATAAGTATCTGTTAATACTTTTTTACTTTCTTCTAAGGATAAATATTTAGGAAGGCTCTTTTCCCTTCTTAAACATTTTAAATCTTTAGTAGGATTTTCTTTTAATATTTTATTCTTTTCACTAAAATAATAAAACAGATGTCTAATACAACAGACTTTTTTAGATATAGTACTAGATTTATTTATTGTACTTAAATAAGATAAATAATTTTCAATATGTACCTTCCTTACCTTTTTTAAAATATCTATACTAAGATTAGAAATATCCATATCTGTATTTTCTTCTTTAATTTTAAATTTTACTGCAATATATTTTAAGAAATTTCTTAAAACAATATTTTCTTCCTTCATTGAAGAGGGAGATCTATTTAAGACTACAATATAGTAATTTAACATTTCATTAAGAAAATCTGGATTTTTATCAAAATTAATTTTAATTTCCTTACTTCTATACATATCTCTCCCTCCTATTTTAAGCTGTTTTTTCTGTTATTTTATAATAAGTATCTATTGCTGGATTTTGTATTCCATCTTTGCACTCGTTAAGTATTTGATTATATGTATCACGAATTATACTTGTTTGTAATTCTAATTCTTTATTCATATTAGCATTATTAGAAAAAGAGAAATTTTCAAAAGTATTTAAATAAAATCCTAAACTTTTTAAAATTAGATTGACTTGACAATCCAGTAATTCTATAGTGTTTCTGTGAATTTTATTTTCATTATTCATTTAAAAATCATCTCCTTCTATGCTGTTTTGTTATATTTTGTTACATTAAAATCACTTAAAGGATTACTGTTCATAGCATTTTCTATTTGTTTATCTGCAACGTGTGTATAAATTTCAGTTGAGGTTATTCTAGCATGACCTAACATTTCTTTAAGTAAAAGTACATCTTGTTTTACATATATATAAGTTAGTGTAGCAAATGTATGTCTTAATGTATGAACAGAGAAGTCAAAATCATTTAATCCCATAAGTTCATAAGCTTTTTCTATTATATATTGGATAGTTCGTTTTGCTAGTCTTTCACCTCGTTCGCTTAAAAATAGTGCATTTGAATCAGTTTCAATTTTATTTCTATATCTTAGATATTCTTCTAATTGTTTTTTACAATTATCATTATAATAAGCGTACCTATCTTTTTTTCCTTTTCCTCTTTTTATAAAAAGACAGTTTTCATCTAATATAATATCTTCGATATTTAAATTGTATAATTCAGAAAGTCTTATTCCTGTAGCTAAAAATAAGCTTATTATCATATTATTTCTAATAGAATTTCTACAATTTTTATTGTCAAAAACAGATTGAATCTTATGTGCATTATCTAAACTTAAATATTTCGGCAATTTCGTTGTTCTTGTTATGTCATTGATTCCATAAGTTGGATTTTCTTCTTTTTTCAAGTTTGGGTTTGTTGAAAGTACCCAATTAAAAAATGAAGATATAGCATTAAGTTTATTTTCTCTTGTATTTGGATTATTTTCTAAATCATAACTTAAATGAACTAAATAAGCTCTAATATCTGATGTTTCTATTTGCAAAACGACAAATATTCCAATATTTTTTAATTCAATATCTAAATCTTTATAATCTTTGTAAAATGACAAAAATTCATATACATGATCCCTATAAACAGTAATTGTACCACTTGAAAAATTATGAGCTTTTAAGTAACTTAAAAAATATTTTAAAATATCTGGAATATTTTTAATATCTGTATTTTTCATACAAATTTCACTCCTTTTTTTCTCATATTTTTTTCAAAATTTTATTGACAACTAGGGTTAAATATATTATTATAAGTAAAGAATAAAGAAATGCAAATAACTTTAATTCAATATTAAATTGGAAATTATTTAAGGCTTGCACGCAAAAAGAGCCTTAAATATTTTTTTACTTCTAAATATCTTTTTTATTCACAGTTTTTTTTTAATATAATAGTCTTATCTTTTTCGTTTAAATGTACTTGAACTTCAGGGCTATTTTCATCTACATTTATCTTACTAAAAAATAGTTTTGGAATAGAAATTTTTGGGCTACTTTCCTTAGCAAAATAAACTTTTACATTTCTATCTTTAAGTCTAATTTCGTCAAAATCTTTTTTATAATATTTGTTTAATATATATATAATTGAAGTTCTGCCTACATTATATTGTTTTCCAATTTTTTCAGGAGATAAGCCACCTTTATATAGTTCTAAAATATTTGGATATTCAGAAGGCTCAATTTTTTTCTTTGGCATATCTTTTCTCCTCACAATATAATAATATTTTAGTTGCTTAATCTTTTGTATATTTAAATCCTCCTTTCAAATTTAATATATTAAAAGCAACACTTCATATTATACACGAAAGGTTACCTTTTGTCAATAAAAGATAAGAATATTTTTAATTTCAAAAATAAAATCCTATTAATAAATAGGAAAAAATGTTTTTTCTTACATCAATTACTACCGTACCTTTTGTCTGCATATTACCGTACCTTTTGTCCCTATATTGTTTGCGTAACCGTTGTGTTTGTTGGATTACAAGACATTGAAAAGATATAAAAAGAAGAAGATTTAAATTTCATCTTCCTCTTCATCTTCTTGTTGTTCATCAGAATAATAAGCATATTCTTCAATTCCAGTTTTTTGATCTAATACAAATCCAGAATAATAGTTGTTTAATTTCATTAAATTATTTAGTGTATTTTCTGCTTCATTTAAATCTGAAACTACATTATGTTGAAAAGGTTCACCTTGTTCATAATCTTCTTTTGTTTCGTATATTCCTATTTCATACCTACACTCTTCATCTCTTAATTTGTCTATTCCTTCGCCATTTAAATATCTAAGTGCTAAAATTCTATCTTTAAAATCTTCTGTATGTAAATTACCAAATCTATTATCTATCGTTGTATAAATTTCATTTTCTTTCATTAAAAACTTTCCTAATTCTTCTTTAACGAAAGATTGTTTATTTTCAAACTTTTGATATAAATTATTAAATTCTTCTTTTGTAATTAGTTTTACTTTAAAATACTTATTAAAAAACTCTTGTTGATCTAAACAAAAATTATTATATCCAACATTTCTTATATATTGAAAAATTCTATCTGGACTAACTCCTTTATTTAAATAAATATTACATAATTTAATGTTATTTTGTTTAAAAGCGTTTAACATATTTATTTCTCTATTTTCTCTATTATCTTTTGCATGATAATCATATCTAATTTCATTAATTAGATTACTAAAATTTTCTTTTGATATATTACTAGGTATCATATTTAATATTTGATTTTCTATTTTATTTAATTTTGTTTGTAATTCTTCTTGTTTAATTTTTGTTTCGTCATAACTTTTAACTTTATCTAATAATGAATTATATATTGTTTTAGTATTATCATATTCTTCTTCTGTAAGATAACTATAACTTTTCAAAAATTCATTTTTTGATAAGTTTTTAAAATCATTCATTTTTTCTTTATCATCAATAAAATTTTGCATTTATCTTCACCTCTTTAAATTTCATCTTCCTCGCTTTCTTCATTTTCATTAAATTCATTTCTTATATTGTTGATAATATTATTAAATCTATCTTTATTTATTGTGATTTCTCGTAAGCAATCTTGCTTTGATATATTATCTATATGTACTGAAATCTCATCTTTTTTATTTTCTCTACTATATTTAAAATGTTCAGTTTCTTTTAAATTAAAATTTTGATTATCATAAATTTTTATCTTGTGTTCATCATTGAAGAAATCAACCATAAAAAACATTCCTCCATTATGAAACACTAATAAATCTTCTTCACAAACAACATCTTTATCATTTTCTAAAATGTAATTAATATATTCATAAGCTTTTTTATCATAAAACTTTATGGATTCATTTTTCAATTTAAATTTCCTCCTCCTCATCTTCTTCTGCATTAGGACAATAATCTAAGTAAAACATTATATCTGCTTCTTTCGTTTTAGGATTAAATTCTATGTCATTTATTCTACTATCACTATTCAACATATTAATAAATAGATTTTCTTCTTTAGAATTCAATTTAAGCTGTTTTAAATCTATTACATAATTTCCAGACCATGTATCTTTTAGTCAATCAGTAATTACTTTTTCATAAATAGTTTCTACTTTCTTTTGAGTTTCTTCCATATTATTTGTTTTATATTCATTCATAAGATAACCAACTCCTTTAGAATGTTTTTCATCAAAAAAGTGCCAAATCTCTTCAACTGGTGTTCCTTTTTCAAAATCTAAAAACTTACCATCTAAAACAAGTTCTTTATCTTTATTTTCTATAAAAGGAACATCTTCCAGTTCTTCCCATAATTTTTCATATTTTTGATCTTTTAGTTTTTGAGGTGTCATTTTCACATTACCATTTCCATCTAATACATAACCATCTTTTAATTTGTTATATATATCTATTATTCTAGTTTTACTTGCATGAATATATATTACGTCATCTTTTCTTTTTTCCTCATGATATTTTTCTCTTACTTGTTCACCATATTCGTTATATGCTTTTTTATTACTTGCTTCTATCGTATGATTAGAAACACGATATTTTTGCCCATTTAATTCAAAATAGTAACTATCGTTTGATGAACTTGCTATAATGTTATTATCATCACAAAATTTGTCTATCTCTTGCATTTTTTTTGCAAATTCTACTTTAGAACTTTTGCTAGGTTTCCATTTATAAGACATTTTAAATCACACTTCCTTTTAAATTTCATCTTCTTCCTCATCTTCTGTTTCTAAATTTTTTTCATAATTATAATTTTCTTTTAGCCATGATTTTATATTATAACCAGATCTTTCTTCATTAATTGGATTAAAATCGACTTTTACTCCATTAATATATAATCTATCATCTTCATCATTTAAATAGTTAAAAAAGTCATCTTCGTGAATTTCAGAGTTATTATATTCTACTAATACATCTAAATCGGAAATTTCCTTATTTGTTCCTTTAGTTCTTGATCCGACAAGTTGAATACCAATTATATCAGTATCAATATCGGCAAGTTGTAAGGATTCTTTTAAATAAGATTCAATTTTTCTATAAATTTCATCTTCTGTAAGATTTTCTATCATCTCTTTATCTTTGAAACTTAAAATATTATTTCTCTTTATTTCTTGGTTATATAAATTATTTTGCTCTTTTGTATTTTCATTTTGCAAATTATTTTTACATACATTTATATAATTGTCTAAAGATATATTATCTTTTCTATATTCTTTTAATGCTTCATCTATTAATTCTTGTTTTGTTATAAAATTAATTTTAGTCGCTATATTTAAATTTATATCTTCTGCCACTTTAATTTCTGCTCTGATATTTTTTCCCTTTTGATATATTTCATAATCATTACTAACATTATAAGAAAGAGCTACTTTTTGTTTATTTTGTTTTAAATCTTCTACTGTTATGTAAAAATAAGTTTCGTTTGTTTCTTCTATTTGATCGTATCTTGGTTCATCAACGATTTTGCCATATAAAATCATAACTCATCTTCCTCTCCATTTTCCTGTTCTTTTTGTAATTCTTCTATTGTTCCATCTAAACAATCACTAAATTCAATTATAGTTTCTACATCAGTATTTTCATTTATTGCTTCTTCAAGTATGTCATCATATATGTTTTCCAATTTATCATTTGTTATCAAATTAGGATTTATTCCATTTTCTTTTAATTTATCAATTACCTCATTTTCTAAAGTCTTATATGAATACTTATTTTCTAATTCTTTAATTTCATCTGAAAGTAAATGAATATCATTATTATCTATAAAATCATCATATATATTTTCAAGAACTTTTATATCTACATCATTAATTTCGTTTGACCAACTCTCATGTTCTAAAATAGCGAATACTAATGTTTTATTATCTACTTCATTAAATGTTTTAGCTAAACTTTCTAATTGTTCTTTTAATGGTAATGAATATTTTTCAAATAATCCAACTGCTGGCATAAGTGTTGAAAAACTTGATACTCTGTTCATATCTATTATTTCATTACCTTTTATATTGCTTTCTGGTGTTACACAATAATTTTTTTCGTTTTTAAATAAAACAAGAAGATTATTTCTATCAATTACAAGATAATTGTTATTACTTTTATCTTGTATAAAATTTATTGTACTCATAGTTCATCTTCCTCGCTTTCTTCATCATCTTCAATTTCTACTTTAAAATCTGCTTCTATTGAGTTCTTTTTTACATTTTGATAAAGTAAGAAATTTATTGCACTATTTTCATCTGGGAATCTTTTTGTAAAAAAATCTCCATAAGTATTGTCTATTGCTATATATTCATCACCAGATTTAGCAATAAATAATCCAATTTCTGATTTGTCAAATGGTATATTATTTATAAACTTATCCATTAATTTAGGATATTCAGAAATATCAATTTTCTTATACATAGATGTATCTTCAAGTATTTCTCTTTTAAAATCTTCTGTTTCCAATTTTAATACTTCTGATATAGGTTTATTCTTGATGATAATATCGTCATAATGGCTTAAAGTTAAACAAATAGTAAATCCTGTTTGAAACAATTTCTCTACTCGTTTATTTTTTTGTAATTGTATAGGATTAAAGCTTTTTAAATTATTTTGGATATTTAAGAAATATTGCTTTCTAAAGTCAAGATTATCTAAATTTTTACTTATTTCTTTTGTCATCATTGCTTTGAACACAACATCTTTTAGGCTATTATCTCCTATATTTTCACCAGTTATTGCTGAATATAGAATTTTAAATGATATTATAGTTTGTGATAAATCTATTTTTCTTGTTTCAACATCTGTCATTTTTATCCCTCCATATATTTAAAAAAGAGCAACTAAATCCAATAGTTGCTCTTTTGAAATTTAAATCTAATCTATATTAAAATCCTGTCTTTGGTAATTTCTTTATGCTTAATTTTGCTGAATAAGAAGTTGTAGTCCAGTCATCATGAGCTTTTAATTCTACTGTATTGTCATGATTAGAAGTATAAGTAGATTCTATTTTTGTATAGTTAGTCCATGTATCGTTTGCTTTAACTGTAGGTAAAACTTTAGCAAATATAAATGGTTTTTCTACTGCTTCAAATCCAGGTTTAACTGTACCAAATTCTAATTTAAAGTCTGTTATATAACTATCTTCTGTTTGAACTGTTGTAAAATCTATAAAGTGATTTTCATCTGTTGTATATGTTCCATCTTCTGAATCTGGATTTTTATATTCTTGCCATATTTCAGAATTATTTAGCTTATATAAAACTTTATAGTTTAGTGTTTCATTCCAAGTACCAGTATATAATTTTGTGATTCTAATATAGTCTGTTGGAAGTTCATCTGACCAAGTAAAGTTATCTACTGAAACGTTACTATCATTTCTTACAACAGGGAAATCATATCTTATTTCATCATTTGGTTGTGCTTGAACAATTCCTTCTTTTTCAATAGTAGTACCAAGTTGTACGGCATTATCTCCAAATGTTAAAGTAACTGGTTCACCTTGTTTTTGAATAGAGATTACTTGTTCTTTATCATCTAATAAATACCATTCTGGAGCTTTTACTTCTTGAACGTAGTATGTTCCATATCTCATTGTATCTTGAATTTGTCCGTTTTCATCTGTTGTAACTTTCTTTAACAATACATGATTTTTATCGTAAATATTAAATTCTGCACCTGCTAAAGGTGTTCCGCCTTCTTTTCCAGTTATTTCAGATTTGTCATTAGACTGTTTCATAATTGTTACTGGAGCTGTAATCGGACTATCATCTGATTTAACTGTAACTGCTGTTGTATTAGGAGTTACTTCAAAAGCTTGATCTACTGAATCTAAGTTATATCCTTCTGGAGCTTTTGTTTCTTTTGCTATATACATACCAGCTGTTAAATCAGTTAAAGTAACTTTTCCATTCTCTCCAGTTGTTACTGTTTTAACTGGTGTATCTTCTGCGTCATATTTTTGGTTTTCGTTAGTATCTCTAAATATAGTATATTCTGCTCCTTTAACACCTGTAGTTGTTCCTCTTTCTGTTTTTATCAATGTTGGAGCATTTATTTTTAATGTTAAATCTGCATTACTATTATAAAGTTCATAAGGATCGCCTGCTAAGGCATAATCTTGTGTTCCCGCAACAGTTGTATTTCCATATAAAATCGGATACGTTTTACACTTAACATTTTGAAGAACTAATTTTCCATTTATAGTTCCTGTAATTTCATCTTCTGGAATAGCAACCTTTATAATAGTTTCTCCAGAGAAATTTTTTTGTTCTTCATTGTTTTCATTCATCACTTTAGTACCTACTGGTAATCCAGCAATTACTGCGTCATAAGTTCCTCCCATTTCTTGAGGTGATGTTACTTTAAATGTTTGAACATAGTAATTTTTATTATTTAATTTTTCTTTAGTTAAATCTCCTTCTTTAGTGATGTCAACTCTTGCCTCTGAATATGTTTGACTACCATTATTACCAATATCAGTTAAATTGATTATTGCATTTACTATTTTATCTCCTCTAGCATTTGCACCTTTAAAGTTAGTTCTCGGATCTGTTCCATCTAATACGCAATATACTGCTTGTTTTGTAGCTTGAAATGCGTCGCCATCTGTTTCTACTCCAAGTTCAGAAGCTGATTTATATGGAAATCCATTTATAATTACTCTATAAACTTTTTGATTAGTTACTGCACTTGAAACATTTACAGTATAATCTGATGTTTCACCAACTCCAGGTAAATCTTTATTTAAGCAATAAGCTGGATATTCATTGCCGTTATAAGTATAAGTAACATAGTGAGTAATAACTGCTTTAAATGTACCATCATCAGCTTTATGTAAAAGATTTCTACCTACCTCGCCATTATCATGTAAATCTGCTGACGCAATCATAAAATCAGCATAAACTTTAGATATTGGTGAGAATACTCCTGCTATTAAGATTAAAATAGCCAAAATAGCAATAAATTTTTTAGAAATATTTTTTACCATTTCTAAATACCTCCCTTTTCTTTTTATTTTATAAAAATATTATAGGAGGGAAAAATCGTAATTTTTCGCAAAAATATTGCAAAAATATTGCAATATTTATTAAAATTTATATCTTTAAATATTTAAACAGGATTTTAAAATAGAAATAAAATTAAAAGACAAAAAAATAAAGCCCTTAAAATAGTTTAATTAGTACTTTAAGAGCTTATTATATCTATATTTAAAAGAGGGGTATTTAGAATAATAAATTTATAGCTCATCTTCTTCCTCATCTTCATCTGATTCTGCATTATGTTGTTCAAACTTATCTTCTGTTTCAATATCTGAAAAAAGTCCTAATTTATCAAAAACTTTTATAAAATCATTTGCTAACTTTTCATTATTTATAAGTTCATCTTTTTGATCTTTAACAACAAATTCAAATTGTTCTAATCCTTTATATTCAAAGGCAACCCTTAAAGAATTTCTTACATCATCTGATAATTTGTTCCAATAGTTATTGCAAATGAAACAAATGTCATATAAATCCCTTATTTTATCTCTCCCTGAGTATGCCATACTTTTCATTAGACATAGTTCATTTATATTATATACTAAAGTATTATTTATTTTTGTATATTCTGTTTCTTTTATGTTATTTCTTCTATAAGAAACTTCTACCTTTAATTTTTTAAATTCGTTATTATATTGAATCATAAATCGTTTCGTAGTATCTGTATTTTTTGGAATAGTATATGTATAGCTGTTTTTTTTACAAAAATCTTCAATAATTTTTTCAATATTTCTTTTACTTTTGCTATCTAAATCTATATCTTCTGAAAATCTATCCAAGTTATAACATGTCAATAAGGCTGTTCCACCTTTTAAGATGAATTCCTCTGATTTTTTATTTAGAAACTCTAAAAATGAATCGATAACTTTTCTATGTTCATCTCTCCAATCGTTATACATATACCTTAACTCCCTTCTTATATTCTACCCATTTTCCTAAATATTCTTTTGTCATAAATTTATCTATTTTATTAAAATGAGGTAAATCACACATTAACATTACTTTATCAAATATTTCTTTATCATATTTATCATTTACAATGTAATCCTTATTCATACCTTGAGCGACAGTAAAATTTCCTATATACAACAAGTCCAAAATCGCTCTAATATGGTTAGCTACATTGTATTTTCCAGTATGTTCAGGGATAGTTCTATTTTTTTCTATTCCATAATCTCCAAAAAGAGAATTTTCTGATTCCATGATAGAAGGATTTTTCCAATTTAAACTTGAACAATGCCAATCTCCACAAGTATCTAAATTACAAAGTAGATTTAGTGCATGTATTAAAGATATATATTTCATTTTACTCTCACCTCTTTTCCCTTTATATTATAACATAAATTAAGAATTTTATCAATTTATTAAACTATATCTTATTTTTTATATACTTCTAATTTTGTTTCTAAATCAAATCTATTTTCTTTTTCAAAAATCTTAGTATTTCCAGAACTTAACCCATCTGATTCTACACTACCTACTAGCTTTAAACCATTATCAGTAACACCGATTAGAATTTGATAAATATCATTTTTTGTGTCTTTCCAAAATAAGTTATTAATAGTAAAAATTATTCCATAGCCACTCATTGTTCCTCTTGATATTAAGAAACCTTTAGCCAAAAAGCTTAAATCTTCTTCATTTGCTATTATATTATTATTCTCTCTGGCATTTTCTATTATTTCATATAATCTATCATTATCTAAATTATTCATTTAAAATCACACCTTCTTTTTACTAATAAAAATTGTATATTCCTTTGCATTTATAGTAGTTGCAAGCTTTTTTCCTTCTTTTAATGCTTCTATTTCTTTGTCTGTAAGTTCAATATTAAAACTACCATAACATTTTCCAAACTCATTTTCTGCTTGTTCTATGTTTTCAATTATTTTTAATTCTTCCATTATGTTTTCACTTTCCTTTTATTATCTTATTTCTTATATACTTCTAATTTTGTTTCTAAATTTTTAATTTGTAGTTCTTGAAATTTTACTATAGATTCAAAAGTATCATTATCTTTAATATCTATATGTAACATTTTCTTATTTAAATCTACAATTTTATTAAAGTTACTAACAATAATTTGATTTTTAGCATTAATAAGCATTTAATATCACCTATCCTTTTTATAAATATCTAACATTGGTTTTTGTTTTTTATATCTACTTCTGAAAGAATGAAATTGCTATGTTTAGCTAAATTAGTTCTTGTAACTGGTTCTTTTTCAAGATTGCTATTATACCAACAAAAGGTAGGTTCGTATTTTTCTTTTTTCTTTCTCATAGTTATTCTCCCTATATGTATTTAGTAATTACAAAATATTAATTTATTTTCATTAAAATCAAATGTTTTATTAATATAATTTAATTCTATTAAATTGTAATCTATTAATTCAGAATCTATTAAGTGTATTGAATTTTCATTCTGATTTAATATATTATGTTCCCATTCAAAAGCCCTTTGTTTTATATTATTTTTAATTTTATCTATTTCATTATTTTCTAATAAATTATTATAATAACTTGCTTCTTGCATACTTTCTAATATTAGAAATTTCTTCAAATCTAACTTAGTTACTTCTCTTGTATTATATTCTTTCATTAAAGAGCTTTTTAATATTCTATGACAATTATTTAAAAAGAAATTATCTGTTTCAGCATAACTACCAAATTCAAATATCATTTTAAATTTTCTTGGTATTTCAAATAAATCTTCTACTTTATAAAATTTTAAAATTTCTTTTTCATTATAATCTTTAATAATATTATATTCCTTTTTTGAAATAGATTTTAAATAACTCCTGTTACTCATTTGTTTAAATCTCCTTATTCTAATAAAGAGGGATTATTATATTTCAAATAAGTCCTCTCATTATCCCTCTCATTATAATTGATTTTATTAAGAAATCCAAATATACATTGCTACATCAAATGGAGTACTTGTTGGATTTCCGTTTGCCGTAGACATATATAAATCTTCTACATATACATATACTGTACCTACAGCACCTCCACTTACAGGAGCTTTTGCATTTCTTTCACTAAATGTTGAATAGTGAGAATTAGAAGGTCTGCTACTAGCATGTACTACTGTTGCATATTGACTAAATCCATTACTTTCTAATTCTTCCTTAATCCAAGCTATTGCTTGATTTTCTTTATCAGTTCTATGAACTTGTTTATATATTGTTAACGGTGGATATTGACCTTGATTACTGCTACTTGAACCTGATGAACTACTACTTCCACTTGAACTACTTCCTCCAGAACTTGATGATGAGCTTCCTCCACTTGGCTTACTTGAACTAGATCCTGAAGAACTACTTCCAGTATTTCCAGATGGTTTTGTACTTGAACTAGAACCTCCAGATGGTTTACTTGTACTTCCACTTCCACTAGATGTTGAACCTTGATTACTATCTGTAGATTGTGCTGGTGTTTCTGGTTGTTGTTCAGCTACAGTTGTATCTGGTGTTGTATTATTTTCTACTTTAACATTATTTTTTTGTTCTTCTTGAGGTTTGCTTGCAATAGTTATTAAATCATTATCGTTAGTTTTTAAGTTTACTCCACCATTTCCGATTGTTCCAGTAGAATAATTTTTACCTGCTGTTTTTTCTGCGAATTTAGGATCGTTTTTTGCTATTACTTCAACTGTTCCGTCATCATTTTTAATTACTGCTACTTCTGTTCCATCTGCTAACCCATTCGTGTCAGTTTGCAATGTTATATCTTGTTCTTGTTCTTCACTTGCTTCATCAATAGTAGTGTTACCTATTATATTTTCTTCATTAGATACTTCTTCTGTTTTTCTATTAAAAGAAATTATAATCACAGCAACTATTATTAATATAACAAATATAATTCCTATACTAGAACTTATTGTAATAGCTTTATGTTTCTTACACATATTTAAGAACTTATTTAATTTACTTTCTGGTTTTACTCTTTTAATAAAATCAATAGGTTCTTTTTCAGATTTTTTTTCTTTCTTCATTTTCAATTCCCCCTTAATATCATATTTATTTTATTAATTATATTATAACATAACGTACGCACGTTGTCAAGAACCTTTTTAATTTTTTAAATAACTTTCTATATTTTTTATTATAAAATCAGTCATATCAGCATAATTATCATCTTTATCTATCTTTTCTTTAAATCTATTTTTCAAATTTTTATCAATTCTAATAAACATTCTATCATAATTTTCTTTTTTTCTATTTTCATAACGTTTATCTCGCAATTTTCTTAATTCTGGGTTTTCTGGCATTTAAATCATCTCCCCCTATTATTAATTAAATTTATATTTTTTTTATTATAGCACAAAAATTAAAATAAATCCTATTTACTAAATAATTTTATAAAAAAAGAATCAAGAAAATAAATTCTCGATTCCTTTTCACAACAAATATTACATTTTGCTATATTTACATTTTACATATAATATTGACACTAAAAGAATAAAATATAAAATACATTATTATTATAGTATAGAGATTTTATTTTTTCAACATTTTATTATATTTTTTTAATATTTCATTTTGTAGATATTCTCTAGTATTGGAATTTATTGGGTGTGCAATATCAAAAAATTTCTCTTTATATCTTTTATTAGGGAAAGCAATTAGAAGTTTATTATTTGATACTTCAACAATCCTAATTCCTGTTATTTCAAGTTCATTATCAAGAACTAAATCTACAATAGCTTTTACCCTGTTTCCACTATTTAAAGTTACTCTTACATCTGTAACTTGCATATTTAATCCTCACTTTCGCTTTCTTCGTCATCACTTAATAAATCAAATACTTCTTCTTTCTTATTTTCTTTTGGCTTAAAAGATTCTTTTACATTTGCTACTGCATTTTCAATAGCTCCAAATATTTTATCTACATCTTTTTGGGTATAAGAATAGCTAGTAGTATTGGCTAAAGGTTTTAAATTATTTACTTTATGTAATATATCTCCTACTCTTCTGTTGGCTATTTCAATAAATTTACTTCTTTTTTGTTCATTTTCCATAACAATATCTCTCCTTTTCTTTTTTATTTTAATAATGTAATTATATAGATAAAAAGATGTAGTTTTTGTTAAAAAAATTGCATAAATATTGCATTGCTTTATTTAATTAAAATATTTCTAAATATTTAAACAAGAATTTTAAAGATAAAAAAATAAAGCCCTTTAAGACTTTATTTTTTAGTAACTTTTGAGTTGATCATATAATTCTTTGTATTTTCTACTGGTGGAATACAGTTATTTATTTTATTAAGATTATCTTTATAATAATCTTCATTTTCATTATATAAATACAAGTATTCTTCTTTTAATTTATTATAAATTCTATTCATTTGTACTTTTAATACTTCTTTATCTAATTTATCAGTTACATATCCCATTTCTAATTCTTGATTTAATTTGTTTTTAGGAAATGTATAAATATATTGTTTTTCTTCTCCAAGAGGTTCTTTATCAGTAATATTTATTTTATCTAAAGTAGTAAATTCTATTTCATTTTCTTTTGTTATCTGTACTGCATGAAAATAAACAAATTTATTTTCAAAAGCATTTATTACATACAATACTTTCATCTTGAATACCACCTTTCTGAAAACATTTAAAGGTAGTATATCAAGATTTTCACATAAAATCAACTAATAGATTATAATTAAGTCAATCTATTAATCACTTAGTTAAACACTTGATTAATTTTGTTTAAAACTGGTTATTAAAATGCTTTAAATATTTAAAAAGATATTTTATTGTTTTTAAATAAAGTATCATTCAATTTTAAAATATAAGACTTAATACCATTTTCATTTTCATATATTGATATAGAAATATTTTTATTATTCATCTTTATTTCATATATTCTATATTTAAACTTTTCATTTTTTATCATTCCAATAAGTTTAGCTCTCTTATATATTCTCTTGGATAGTTCAAGATTTGTTTCTTTATCATAATTGAAATTCAATATTTTGGAAAGTTCTAATAGTAGTTTTTCATAGTTATTTGTTTTGAAAATCATATTTCATCTTCCTCTGTTTCTTCACTTTCTTCATTAGAAGTTATGTACGATTTTATATTTGCAATAGAATTTAATTCGTAATCATTTAAATCCTTTATAGCACTATTAAATTCCTCTACATTATCAGTATTTCTAATAATATCTATGTCATATAATTTTTTTGATAAATCACTTATTTTATTATCTATTTCTTTAATTCCTGTACCATAAGCTATACTTTCTAATTCTTCTAATTTTTTAATTGTTTTTAAATTAATTGGTAAATTTAGATTTACATTTTCATTGTAAATTTTACTATAATCTTCATTTATATTTTTTTCTAATACATCTAATCTATAAAACAATTTATCTTTAGGAGAAATAACTATTTGATTTATGATATTTTCTAAGTTTTTAGGTTCAATGTTTAATAGTTCTTTACCATAAGATAAACCTTGTAAATCTTCCAATTTTAAATTATTTATATCAATATTAGAATTTAATTTTTTTAATGAATTATATACTTTTTCTGACAATGACAATTCTATATTATTATGACCAAAATATAGAAACAATCTAAATCTGGGTTCGATTTTGGCTTTTTCACAGTTTTTAAATAATATATTTACAGAATTTTTATTTTGTAAAAAGTTATTAATTTCAATTAAAGTTGAAACAAATTTAGGAGCTATATTATCTTGCAATTCTAATTTTATTAAAGTTGCTTTTATTTCGTGATTAAATCTTCCATTTTTATAAAAATCTTCTAAATTTGAAATGACTTGTGTATAAGGATCTAATTTTATTCCATCTACTATTATTTTGTTATCTTCTACATCTATATAAGAATCATAAGTATTTCCTAAAGAAAATTTAGAGTTTTTATCTACTGAAAATATTTCTCCTAAAGAAATATCTTTGTATAATTTATAACGTGAATATGATTCTGTTCTATAAATTTGTCTTGCTTTATCATTTATAAATCTATTTACAGCATTTTTTATTTCCATATTATAGTCAAGAACAAGAAAATTCTGTGATAATTTCCTTTCTAAATCAAATTCTGAATAATTGTTATATTTGAAATCATTTATTTTATCAAAATTATCTCTTGAACTTACATAAAGAGTATCTGCCTTTCCATCTAAATAGAAATAATTAAATAGCTTTTTGTCAATATCATATCCGCTTAAAAATATTCTATTTTCTCTATTATTAATGAAATTAAATTTTCCTATTTTTATGTTCATAACTCATCTTCCTCACTTTCTTCTGATTCGTTTATATATTCATTTATTTTGCTACTTAATTCTTTTAACTTATTTATTGTTTGTTCGGAATTTGCTATTTCATAACTTCTATTTATAGGATTTACATATAAATACATAGGCTCTAAAGAAATTTTTTCTTGCTTTAATTCATTTAAGATTTTCTCTGTTTTTTGTTTAAAATCTTCTTTTTCATTGTCATTATATTCATAAAAATCTTTATCAGCATTTGATAATTCATTTTGTAAATATTCTATTAAACTAGATTTTCTTCCTAATAAATAATCAGTTCCAATTATAGCCTTATTTAGTCTTTCTCCTTATACTTCTACATTAGTAGTAATTAAAATATTATTAGAAGTTTTTTGAATATCCATAAATAGTTTTTCTTTATCATATACTTCCTTAGCCCTTCTAAAATCTGTTCCCATATATATAGACATACCAATATCTTTATTTTGAATTTCAACAGAATATAAAGTTTCTTTTGATAAATATTTAACTAAAGAAATATCTTTGCTTTTATCAACAATGTAAGGTAAATTATTGTTCACTTTAAAACTCTTCCTCCTCTTCACTTTCTTTTGATTTTTCCTGTTCGATACTATCAAGTAATTGTGCCTTATTAAATACTTCATTAGAATTTTTAGTTACATAAAATTGTTCATTACCTAATCCCAAAATATATAATTTAGTTCCATTAATTTCTAAAGAGGTTATACTTTCTTTTCTATCTATTTCTTTTGTATTTTCGTCAATTTTATCTCTTGCTTCTTTACTGTTTATTCCTACATTACAATCTCCTAAAATTCTATTTAATAAATCTTTATAAGTAGTACATGGATAGTTTCTGTTATGACTTTTCATACATACAAATTCTGTTTTTGCAATAGCTGATATTTCAGCTATATTGTCTAATTCTCCTTCTGTTATTAAATTATCATTTAGAGCTTCACTAATTACATCTTGTCTTGCAATAGATTCAATATCATCTGTAATTGCTACATAACAACTAGAGTTATCCTGTAAATCTATTCTAAAATAATGTTCTTCATCTTTTCTTTCTACAACATGAAATTCTTCTTTTTCCATAGTTTTATTTATTTCATCTTGTGCTTCTTTTGCAAGTGAGATTAATTCGTATAGCTCTTCTTCTGTATCTAAAATATGGAATTGTCCGTCCATTGGGTGAATACCCATTACAATATAGTTTTCTTTTGTATTTTTTAATTCTTTAATATTTTCTTTTAACATATTGTCATAAATATCTTTTTCATCTTTTTCATCTTCATTAAAATATTCAGAGGAATGAGCAAGTTCATTTTCAAAATAATCTATTATATCCTTTGCTTTTCCATATATATTATCTGCACTAATAAATACATCACCAAATCTAGTATCAAATCTAAAGGCTTCCATTATTTTATGTTCATCTGTATTAGCCATATCTATAAAATGTTTAAAACATTCTTCTTTTATTTTTTCACTATTTTTTTTCATATCATTTATTAATTTTAACAGTTTATTATCTTTGTCTTTATCAAGTACACCTCTTTCATAAATTTCATATTTATTTATTAAATCATAGTAATTATCTAATTCTTTTTTGTTCATTTAAATTTTCCTCCTTTAACTTATATTAATTATTATTTTAAATTGCTTAGAATTGATTTTCATGCGTCGTTTTTCAAAAAAGCAACTATATATTCAATAGTTGCTTTCATTTATAATTATTCAATTCTAACTTCAATATTTTCTAATTTATCTATTATTTCTTTATTTTTTATTTCAACAATATTTTTAAATTCATCTTTAGAAATATTTAAGTACGCTAAAATTTCTTTTAGTATTTTATTAATACAAATATTTTTAGTTAAAGGAACTGGTAATGGAGAAAATTTTATTTTACCGTTATAAAATCTTGTGAAATTATTGTCATATAATTCTAAGTCATAAAAATTATTATTAGCATTTTTCCAAAATTTAATATAAGTGTCTTTTATCTTATAATAATATTTTTTCATTTGCTTTTTCTCTCCTTTCCTCTATACTTCTAATTCATCATCAGTAAAATTTTCTGAATATTTATCTAAATATGTCAAACTGAAAATTCTTGTTGCTTGAATATATTCATTTGGTGAAAATCTATCTATCATTTGTTTCTTATAATCATTTAGTCCTTTTGGATCATTTTCGTAATAAACTCTAGCAAGTTTATATTCTAATACAAGAGGATTAAATTTAGCTTCTTCTGTTAGTTCCTTTTCTGTTTCTGGAGTTTTTAAGTTGTTTGCGTCTATATAAAAATAGTGCAATAACTCGACTAGATTCATAAAATTATTATCTTTCTTTTCATCTGGATAATCCATAATTACATTCACCTCTAATCAATTAAATTTTAAATTCAATATCCTTATTTACAATTCTTATTTTCTTAGAAACATTAGTTAGTTTAATTTCTAAATCTTTTCCAGAAATCTTATTATAAAGAGAATCTTTTAAAGAAACTTTATATAAGTTTGATGGTGAACTAATATAAATTACACCATTTGATACTTTACTGTTATTATTTGATAGAGATGATAGATCTATTTTAGGATTATTACTACTAATATGAACTTTCTTTATTAATTCATAATTTCCATTAGAATTTTTACTATAAATTTTAGCATTTCTTGATAAGAAATAAAATAAAATTATTAATAGTACAATTCCTGCACCTGATAAAGTAATTATTATTGGTGTATAGTTTGTTTTCTCTTCTACTGGTGCTTCTACAGGAACTTCTTTTTTATATGTTGCTGTATAAATATAATCTGGATTTTCTTTGTTTACTGTTCCTGTATAAGTTATTGTTACATTATATTGTTTTGGATTAGAAAACACTCCTACTGTTTGGTAGTGCATAGTTCCACTATATGTTACTGGAACTTGACTTCCATCTATATTTTGAACACTATCTGGCTTCCAATCAACGTTAATTAAAGTCCAATTTCTTCCGTTTCTAGTAATGTTTTTTGATATATTATTTAAGTCATTTTTAGAATAGCCTGAAAAAGGTATATTTAATGATAATAATCTTTCATAAGTTCCTGTATCAACTTCTTGAATATTCATATTACTATAATTTAAAGTTCCAACATATCCATCTTTATCATAACTTAAAGTATTTCCTGCTTGATTTAAAATTGTTTGTTGGTCATTAGTATTTAAATTATTTATTGTTTTAGTATCACTTACTTCTTTAGTATTTGTATCACTTTCAGTTGCTATTACATCTTGAAAAGTATATGTATTTCCTTCTTCATCTTGATATGTTTTATTATTATCAGAATTTATAAATGTTTTAAAATTTATTTCATCATTTGATTCTACATAGAAGTTCCTTTTTAAAGTATCTCCACTGATTTCTGCTTTATTTTCTGTAAAAGCAAAGCTAATATTGTTTAATGCAATAATTCCCAAACTTGCTATTGTCAGACCTGTAATTATTGCTAAATTTTTAAAATTCCTTTTCATTTCTTATATTTCTCTCCTTTCATTTTTTTAAAATATTATGCTTTTTACTAAAATATAAATAATTCCAATTATTCCACCAACAGATACTACTATTACATCAATAGATGTTATAATTGTTATAAAACCAATTAATTTTAAAAGTATTAAAAATACAAAACCAAAAATCGTATTAAATAATAGTCCTAATATAATATTTCTATTGCCACCTAAAAGCCATACAATGAACATTAGTAAAACTAAAGGAATAATGGCTTCTAATATTTTTAATTTTAAAATCACATTAAAAATAGTTGTTAAAAATTCTAGCATATTAATCTCCTTCTACATTGTCATAAACTTTTATATCTGTTTGCTCACCATTTATAGTTAAATAAGAATAATCTCCATTTTGTTCAGCTTCATTTATACTTGAAGTTGTATTATCTACAGTATTATTATCAGCTGTATTTTCTAGTTCATCAACATTTAATTTAAAATTTTCTTGATAAGGGATTGAACCATTTTCTAATGCTTCAAATGTTTCCATATATTTAGAATATATAGTAGGATTTAATAAAGGTTTCATATTTTCAATTTCTTGTTTAGTAAATCCATTTATTTTAACATCTTGCATATTTGTTTGATTTCCATTTAAATCTGTAACAGTATTTGAATTTATTTCTGTGTTTGTTTGCTCTTTATTGTTAAGGAATATATTTACAAATACTGCAACAATAATTACTATTAGTAAAAAAATACTTAATAAGATTACTTGCTTCTTTAAATCTTTTTTATCCAATTAAAAATCCTCCTTTCTATCTATTTTTTATTCCACCGTTATATAGCTCTGCAATAGGATCATGAAGTGATGAAGTATTAAACGCATTTTGTGGGTATCTTACCTCAAAATGACAATGAATACCAAATGCGTTACCTGTTTGACCAATTATTCCTAATACTTGCCCTTGTTGAACTTCTTGACCAGTAGATACTTTTAAAGAACCTGCTGTCATGTGTGCATACAAGGTATAGAATTTAAGTCCATTATAATTATGTTCTATTACAACATGATTTCCATAGCTTCCTGCATTTATTGCCTGCACTACTTTTCCAGGATATACTGCAACTATATTAGTACCAGGATTACCAAACATATCAGTTCCTGTATGATAACCTAAGCTCCATGCTGAACCTTTTTTACCAAATCCTGAACCTATACCTGTTAGCTTTTGAACAGGAGAACAAAATGTATGGTCGCTTCCTATCCAACTTAAGCCATCTTGATTTATTATTTCTCCAGGTTGTGAAGAACCTGAATTTTCTGAATAATCTCCTTGTATAGGATTTCCGTTTTCATCATAATAGTTGTTATTATTTTTATTGTTGTTCGTATTTACAGCACCAATCATAAGTATTACAAAGAATATTAAAAAGAAAACGCAAAATATAATAAAAATAATTAATTTTATTTTAGAACCAGCAAAGCTAAATAACGTGCTAAATACATCAGTATTCTTGTTTTCTTCCATATTATCTACCACCACCAACTAAATAAGGCATTTCAAATTCTAATGGCTTAACATTTATTAATTGATGTCCTGAACCTACGAAGAATAAGCCACGTCCTTTTTCTTTTTGGCTTAAAATTGCTTTTTCTTCTGTATTCAAATTATATAAGTTAACAACTTCTTCTAGGTCTTTTCCATCAATACCAAAGAAAAACTTGTAAGTACTGTTATCAAGTAGAGCTTGTCCGTACTGTTTTACTTCTGGAGCTAAAAAATCTACTAAACTTTGTGTAATTGTAACTAATCCTGATTCATATTTTCTCGCTCTCTTACAAAAGTTACGCATGAATTCGATTGATTGTGGTACTTTTTTGTCTATAAGCAAGTATGCTTCATCACAAAAAACTAAATCTCTTTCTCTTCTATCTTTAAAAGCTTGATCTTGACAATAACGTAAAATGTTAAAATATTGACATCTTTTTACGTTTTCAGAAGCTCCTTGTAAACTATAAACATCTAAGCAAATAAAATCAGAATCGAATTGTATTGTTGTATGTCCGTTAAATATTTCGCTGTTATTTCCTATTGCCATTTGCCTTAAAACTGCTCTTAATTCTTCATATTCTTTTTGATGATTACTTTTGCCTTTTACTTTTTCTTCAAGTAAACTATATAAATCTTGCATAATTGGAAATTGAATAGTTTTAAAATTTGAAATATCTGTATCGTAATTTATTCCAAAACTTTTATAAAGTTCTTCCAAAGTTTCATTAAGTAAACTCATTTCAAGTGATGTAATTTCTGGATAATATAATTTAAAAAAGGTAGTTAAGAAGTCTAAGTGTAAAGCTAATGCTGATTTTGTTGTATTGTATTCACTATCTTCTTCCTCATCTTCAAAGCCAGCTGTAGGAACTGGATTTATTTGAAGTGGATTTATTCTTCCAACAAATTCTCCTTCTCCACCACTACAATCAATCCATTTTCCCCCTAACAATTTGCAAATTGGTCTATATTCTGATTCTGGATCTATTATCCATATTTTTGTTCCATTTAAGTACTCATTTAGCATAATCTTTTTTGCTAAGAAGGATTTACCAGAGCCAGAAGAACCTTCAATTATAATGTTTGAATTTGTCCTATCATTTCCTTTAAAGAAAAATGAAGGAGCTACCATTCTACCATTTTCATCTACTCCTATATAGTAACCTTCTGCGTCAATTAGTCCTGAACCTGAAAAAGGTAATCCTGAAAATAAAGCATTTAAGCTCATAGTTTTATTAGAAATATCTGTTATTTCTTTATAAGATGTATCGTATGGAGCTGATTGTTTTAAAGCTTCTTTTTGTAAATATGCTGGAACTCTTGCTTTTAATCCCATACCAGCAACTCTGTTTTTTATCAATTTTACGTTGTTCTGAAAATCTTGGTCTGTTTCACCATTAGTTTTAAAGATAATTGAAAGATTAATGTACGGAATATTATCTACAGTAATATCTTTAATAATCCTTTCAGCTGAAGCTATCTTAAATTCGCACATTTGCCTTGTAGCTTCATTTTGTGTTGAGTTTAAAGTGTTTCTTAATGCTGTAATACCTTTTGAAACACCATCTACATAAGCCTGAACATCTTCGATTGGTGTAACAGTTAAAGATACAGTAGTATTTGGAATATCTTTTAAATTACTTAACCAACCTAAATTTACAGTAGAAGGATAACCAGCAACATATTGAAGTTTAGATGTGATTTCACCTAATTGTACTTTATTGTATTTAAGAACTATCCCTTGTGGAGTAATTAAATTTAGCAAGTCATTATTTATTGGTATTTGCTCTATTTCTACTTTTTTCACCTTTTTATTCCCTCCCATTTTTTATTTTTATAAAAAAATTATAGAGGGAAAAAAATCTTATTTTTGTTAAAAAAATTGCATAAATATTGCATTTGCTATTAAAATTTGTATTTTAAATATTTAAAAGGGTTTTAAAGGAAAAAAGCTTTTAAAATAGTTTAATTACTACTTTAAAAGCTTTTATATATCTATATTAAAAAGAGAGGGTTATTTAGAATAATATATTTAAATTTCATCTTCTTCTGTTTCTTCATTATTTTCTTCTTGTTCTTTAGTTTCTTTATTATATTCTGAAACTAAATTATCTTTTATTTTTTCTCTTAAATCTTTATCAAGATATATTAACGGTTTGTACTCTTGTTCAATTTTTTTCTCTGGAACAGAAATTGACTGAAATTCATTGCCTTCTTTAGAAATACCTTCATTTAGTCGAACATTATTTAATGCTAATACACCACCTACTAAAACTCTACCAGTTGCCTTAATATAAGGGTTATTTTCAAAAGATAATGGTCTAATATAAGATTTTACATAATCTTTATCATAGTCAATATTTGTCTTATGTTCTATAACTGTTTTGCCATATTCATTAGTTTCATTTGATGTTAAAGCCTCTAATAAAGCTTTTCTTATTTCTGGTATTAAATTATCTTTTTTACTATTTAAACTTACACTTTTTATATATTTCATATTTCCTTCTTTATCCTGGTATTTATCAATATTAGGCATATCAAAAGCTACAATTTTTCCTTCTTTTGTTGGAATTTCTTTTACTGCAACATCTTTTATTGTAACTCCTGCTAGTGTTATATCAGCAAATCCTTTTAAATTTGAATCTTCTTTATTTATTTTCCTTAATTCTACCTTTATATTTAATTTATCCATATTAGTTTCCTCCCTTTCATCTATTTGTAAATCATTTGAAATTAGATATTCTTTATTTGCACCAACTAAAAGTCCTAAATCTGTTATATTTTCTTTATCAATTCCTATATTATGATTTTTACAAAGATCGTATAATTCATTTAAATTTTTTATTGTATGTAATTCTTCTATATCTTTTATTTTAAAATCTGTATTAAAAGCTAAACCTTTTAAATCAATATTTAATTCACTATCTATGTCATTATTATTATCTAATAAAACATAGCTGTCTGGATAAGTTTGAATATTATTCTCTAAAGTACATTTAATTATTTTATTGTATTTGTTACTACTTTTTTCTTCTTGAATTGGATTTATTTCAGATACTTCTACTTCTCTATTTTTAAAGTAATTTTCCAAAAAAGCAAATGCTTCATCTTCACTTTTAAAAATACCAGATATATAATCTTCTCCATTTCCACCATTTAATTCATATAATAAAGTACCATTTAAAGATAATTTGTACGTAGGTTCAAAAAATTCGTGAATTGGCTCATATACAAATCCTATAATACTTATTACATCTCCATTATTTGTTAGGTATTTTTCATCTCCACTTGTATAACTCCATGCACTAGCTTTTACATCTTCTATAATCTTCATTAAATTTTCTTTATTTACTATCATAAATTTTCTCCTTCTTTAATTCATATTGTGTAAATGTTAAATCTAATAATTCTTTCGTTATAACATTATTATTAATTTTTTTCCATAATTTTTAATTCTTTTTATATATTAAAATAGTTTTAAATATTTAAAGTTATTTTAAATTTCCTCCTCTTCGCTCTCTTCTGCTTCTAATATCTCTTTTTCTGCTAATATTAAGCCTGTTCTTAAATTTTTATTTTCTTCAATATCTTTATTACTTAATCCTAAACTCATTAATGTATCTGTAATATCATTTGTATAGCTATACTCGTGATTGTTTAACTCATATAGAAACATATTTTTTATAAACTTATCTCCTACTTTATCTTTGGCAATTTCAGTCCAAAATTCTTTATTATGTTTTTTTTGCATTTCTTTATAAGCTTCTACATCTGTTTTTTTCATGAAGCCACCTGCTCCTATACTTACAATTTTATCTGTATCATTTTCATTTAATCCTAATTCTTTCATTCCTTGTTTAAATTGTTCATCTGTAAAAGCAAATTTTATTGGAATTTTCTTTAGTTCTTCTTCTTGTCTTTTTTTCATTTCTTGATATGTTTCAAACATATATTTTTCGCCTCTTTCTTTATAAGTTTTAAAAAAGCAACTATTTTTATTTTCAATAGTTGCCTTTTATTAATAATTATTTATTTTAGAATCCTGTTTTTGGTAATACTTCCATTGTTGTTACAGGTTTATCAATTTTTAATTCTGCTATATCTAAAGTTGTTGTGGAATCAGCTTTAACTTCAAATGTAATATCTTTAGATAATTTATATCCTTCTGGAGCTTTTGTTTCTTTCAATAAGTAAATTCCTGTTCTTAATCGAGTTATATTTATCTTTCCGTTCTCATCTGTTGTATATTTACCAATTAGCTTATTTTCCGTTAGGTTTGTTAGTTCAAATTCTGCTCCTTGTAATGCTTTTTCTTCTTCTGAATCGTGCTTATATATGTCTACGTTACCTTTTTCATGTTCATTAGTAATATTTACCGTCTTAACTTCTTTATCCTCTGTAAATTGAACCTCGTAAGTTTTATTGCTTAAATAGTAATTATCAGCTGTTTCTATCTCTTTTATAGTATACACATTATCTATTGGAAGTTTTTTACTTGTTGCTATTCCCTCTTTATCTGTGATTACTGTATCAACTAAGTTTTGGTCTTTATCATATATTTCAAACTTAACTCCTTCAAGTTTAATATTTTTGTCATCTAAATCTGTTTTATTGATTACAATAGTTCCTTTTTGTTTTTCATCTTCCACATTTAAAATAGTAGTTTCATTGTTCTTTACTTCAAAATCAATACTATCAGATTTATTATAAAATTCTGGAGCTTCAATTTCCCTTAATTGATATTTACCAGTCCTTAAGTTTTCTATATTAATTTCACCATTTTCATTTGTTGTAACTGTATTTACAACCTTATCAAATTCATAAGAATAAATATCAAATTTTGCATTTGGTAAAACTAATTCTGGACTATCTTTATCTACTTTTGTAATTTTAACATTACCTTTCTCGTGTTCGTTTCCAATTCCTAATGTTTGTATTTCTTTATCTTCATTAAATTTGACTTCTTGTGTTTCATTATTTAATATATAATTTTCTTTAGTTTCAACTTCTTTTACTGTATAAATATTGTCTATTGGAAGTTCTTTACTAATTGCTGTTCCGTCTTTATCTGTTACTACTGTATCAACTAAGTTTTGGTCTTTATCATATATTTCAAACTTAACTCCTTCAAGCATTATTTCTGGAATTTCTTCTGTATCTGCATTTCTGTTCATGTGTAATGGATAGTCTTGGTCAAATTTATAAATTTGTATTTGACCTTTTTTCTTTTCATTTTCTACTGTTAATTTTAGTGTTTGATTCCATGCTAGAACAAAAGGTGTTTCTTCATTATTTAATCTATAATTATCTAGTGTTTTTACTTCTTTTAAGATATACCTATCATAAGCTGGAAGTCTATGGCTTATTGCAATTCCGTTCTCATCTGTTGTCATTGTATCAATTTTAGTTCCATCTTCTTTGTAAATTTCAAATGTAACTCCTTCAAGTTTTGTATCTGGATTATCTAAATCCACTTTTGTAACTTGTAACTGTCCTTTTTTTCTTTCATTTTCAAAGGTTAAATCTTTTATTTGATCTTCTTCTAATTCTATAGTTTTAGGTGTTTCATTTAATTCGTATAAAATTCCAGTTTCGATTTCTTTTACTGAATAAGGGTTATACATTAATGGGAGTTTTGAACTAGTAGCTTCACCGTTTTCATCTGTTGTTAATGTATCTACTAATTTTCCATTTTTATCATAAACATTAAATTTAACACCTTGTAATTTAATTTTGTTGTTATCCAAATCAACCTTAATAACTTTTACTTGTCCTTTTTTCTTTTCGTTTTCTACTACTACATCAGTAGTTTCTTTATCTTTTACTTCAAAATCAACTGGCTCTGCTAATTTATAAAATTCATTTGTTTTTGTTTCTCTTAATTGATATTTGCCTGTCCTTAAATTTTCTATGCTGATTTCACCATTTACATCTGTTGTAGCATGACCTATAACAGTATCAAATTCATAAGAATAAACATCAAATTCTACTGCACCTAATTTTGTATCATAGTCATCTTTATCTACTTTTGTAATTTTAGCATTTCCTTTTTTATGCTCATTTGTTATATTTAATATTTGTTGATCTCCATCAACATTATTAAATGTAACTTCATAAGTTTCAGTATTTAAATAATAATTATCTAATGTTTCAACTTCCTTTACTGTATAAGTTGTATCAACAGGTAATCTCATACTTATAGCTTTGCCATTTTCATCTGTTGTTATTGTTTGTACTTTATTTCCACTATCATCATATATTTCAAACTTAACTCCTTCAAGCATTATTTTGTCTGGAAGATTACTAGTATCTTCTACATAAGAAGTAGGTGTTGAAGTAAAATCTTGATCATACTTATATATTACTATTTGTCCTTTTTTCTTTTCATTTTCTATAGTATATTCTGATACAGGTTTTTCTTGCTCCCAAAAAACTTCTACATCTGTATCTGGTGCTAAAGTATACCACTTGTTTGTTTCTTTTTCTTTTAATGTATAAGTACCTGTTCTTATATTAGGTATTGTTATTTCACCATTTTCATCAGTTCTAACGGTATCTATAACTTTATCAAATTCTTGTGAGTATACATCAAATAAAACATGTCCCATTTGAATTTTATGGTTATCTTTATCAATTTTATTTATTTTTAAAGTACCCTTTTTATGTTCATTTGTTAAATTCATTGTTGCATTTTGGTTATAAATTAGGCTTTGTTGTTGTTCTTGATTGTTTGGAACATAATTATCATTAGTTCTTGTTTCTTTTACTGTATAATTACCTGCATATAAATCTGAAAATGTTACTTTTCCATTATCATCTGTAGTTTTAGTTTGTAAAACTTGACCATCTTTTAACAATTGAAATTCTGTATCTGTAATTCCTCCACCAGTTTCAGAATCTGTTTTGTTTATTGTAATAGATGAAACATTTCCTTTAAATTGCTCAGTTGCATTTGAATTAGCAATTTCATAAGGATCTCCAGTTAAAGCATAATTTTGCCACTCTTCATTTGGTGTTGCACCAAATAGTATTGGGGTAGTTTTACATCTTGCATTTTGTACTACTACTATTCCATTTACATCTGTTGTAATTGATAATTCTGGTATAGAAATTTTTATAGTTTGTGTACCATTAAAACTATATTGTTCGCCATTATTCAAATTAAATACTTTTGTTCCTGCTGGGAAATTTGCTATAGCTACATCAAAACTTGCAAGCTCTACTGGTGAACTAACATTATAATTTTGTGAATAATAATTTATTCCTCCAATATTATCTTTGTATAAATCACCTGTTTTATTAATATCAACTCTTGCTTCTTGATAAGTTTGACTACCATTTTTTCCTATATTTACTAGGTTTATTATAGCTTGCTTAATTGCTTCTCCTTCAGAATCTGCACCTTTATAGTAAGAATATGGGTCTGTTCCATATAATATACAATATACTGCTTGCTTTGTTGCAACAAAGGCGTCTTGTTCGTTCCAAACTCCCATATCTTGTGGAGTTTTATAAGGATAACTATTAGTAATTACTCTCCATATTTGTTGGTCATTAACTGCACCAGTAACATTTACAGTATATGCAGGAACTGTACCGACTCCGTGTCTATCTTTATTTAAACAAAAAGCAGGATATTCAACTCCATCTTTTGAATAAACAACAAAATCTGTAACTATATAATACCAAGCATTTTTATTACTATTCCAGTATTGTAAATGTCTTCCACAATCGCCTTTATCGTATATATATGCAGAATCTACTGAAAAACTTGCATTGGAAAATGAAGGCAATACTATTTGAAATAGCATAAAAAATATTATTAATAATACAGTAGTATTTTTAAATAGTTTTTTACTCATTTTTTTGTTCCTCCTTTTATTTTACTTGAACTATATTATCCATATAGTTTTGATCTTCTAAATATGCTGTAACTGGATTAGTAAAGCCATTTATAACTTGTATTATTTGCTTATCATTTAGTATTTCTGTTTTATATGTTGCATTTGATAAGTTTCTTTTCATTTCATTTAGTCTTTTATCGATTTCTACTGCTGAATGATCATCTAGTTTTGCTTCCCAAATTATTAAATAAATTTCTGATTCTTGTGCTTTTCCTGTTGCCGATAACATACCAAATGATTTCATTCTTTGATTTAAAAGATAAAACTTGGTAGAATTTGCTTCATTATCCATAAGCATTGCCTGATAATCTTGGTTTCTTTGTAAATCTACAGGTCGATTTGCAAAATACAACTTAAATGGCTTTAGTTCTGTAGCCATATTTGATGTTAGAACTCTTGCATGTGCTTTTCTTTCATCTTGGCTCATGAGGTTACAATTTTTAGGATATATTCTTAATATTCCTAAAATTTTATTATCTATTGTATAAATCTTTCCATCTTGCACAGTTCTAATATTTAAAAAAGTATTTGCTGATATTTCTTCTTTTTGCTCTGATTTATTTTTATTAGAATGACCAAATAACTTGAAATTCCCCATTTTTCTCCTCCTATCTCAATAAAATTTATATTGATATTATAGAAGTAAAAAAACGTATTTTTTGATAAAAATATTGCAAAAATATTGCATTTGTTATTAAATTTTATACTTTTAAATATTTAAACAAAATTTTAAAGACAAAAAAATAAAGCCTCTAAGGACTTTAATTTTCTAAGAAGTGTTACTTCTATATAAAAATACATGTAATAAAATAACTAATGAAATATATTATTAATAAATACCATACTTTATTTATTTAGTCAAGAATTATTTTGAAATATTTTGTAGGTAAATTTTATTGTCTTTATAAGATTCCCTATAATATTTACTTGAATCAAAAGATTTAGGTACAAAAATTTTTCTTGTCTTAGCTGTAATTAGTTTTTTTACAATAAAACTATCAAAATCTTCACTATCTAATAATTTATAGTAATATTTTGCTATATTATCTTTATGTAGTTTTCTGCATGTATTATAAATTGAGGTAGAAAATCCGTATGTTCCCTCATAATTCGTTAATTCTTTAAAATCTTTTGGAGAAAGTTTAAAAAGTAATTGTATTTCTTTTGAAAGTTTTTTATAAAAGGATTTATTTAGTTGATATATATATTTATTTTCCATCTGTTACACTCCCCTATTTTTATAGCACCAGATACAATATACAACAAATTTAAAAAATAATCAATTAAAGATTTTATTAAATCCTATTTAAAACACTTTAAATATTTAAAACAATTAATTTTAAAATACTTATTCTTCAATAATTACAAGCTTTAAAATGTTTTAAATATTTTAAAAAAGTCTTACTTCTAAAGCAAGACTTTTTATATATTTTGTTTATGATATTTTAAAAATCTTTTGTACGAACATATTTAAATACTTTTTGACTTTTTATAAATATAATTACATTTTTAATTGTTTTTGCTATACTTCCTCCATTTTTATCTTTTATTACACTTGCAAAAGTTCCTCCAGAACAAATAGCAAATAGAATCAATGCAACTATATAATTTTTAGAAATTTGATAAATTAGCATTGCTATTACCAATCCAATACCTGCCCCTATTGCTGTATAAATTATTTCTGGTATTCCTACACCATCAAATATTTCCATTCTTGTTTTTACTGCACCTGGTATTTGTATTTTGTAATTAGTGTTCTCTTCCATATTTACCTCCTTTTTATTATTTATTAGGATCTGTATCATTATAAGCACCCTTAGAAGTAGATGGAGTTTCTAAAATATTTCCATTTTTATCAGTAATAACTGTAAAAGCTAAATCTGTTAATTGATTATAATCATAGCCAGCTAAAATATTTTCCCAAGATTCTTTAGAACCATCTATGTCATCTGCTAGAGATACTGGAAAGATAAAATATTTTGATCTATCATTTAAATCTCCTAAATCATCACTAGATTTATAGACATAATACAACTTTTCACTTGACCAACCTTTTGTAGCTCCCTGTGAATCATTAAAATCCCTATAAATATCAACTTTCATTTTTATTTTATGAAAAAATGTACCTTCTTTTATTTCGTGGTCTACATCAGTTCTTACCAACTTTTGACCATTATAGTTAATAATTTGTCGATTCTGTAAATCTTTTGCTGTATCTCTTATATTGGAATCTGCTTTTCCTATCGCTATTGCATGATCACCAAAATCACCTATATTCGCTTCACTTGTTCCAATATAAGAATTTACAATTAATCTAGTTACAGTTGTAACTGAAAAAATTAATATAAATGCAATAATTCCATTTTTAATTCTTCTTAAATAAAGTTTTGCGTCAGATTCATCTCCTGTAATTATTTTGATTATTGCTAGTACTATCATTCCAACACAAGCAATTCCTGCAATCCACCCCATTAAATTTACAATATTATATATAATTGTTGTACTAGAATCACTAAACATTTAATAATTTTCACCTACCTTATATTAAATAGATTCTTCTTCGCTTTCTTCTTGCTCATTTAACATTTTATCTATTTTATTGTTAAAGTCATCTATGTAAGTATTTTTCATAAAGGATTTAAAACTTTGATAGTCGCCAATATCTATCCTGTTATCTAAATAAATTTCAAAATCTTTACCATTATCTAAAATTATTGTAAAATCTACTTTATCATAAGTATGAAATTCTTCTCCATATTTCTTAGAATCTTCAATATTTCTTGCTTTTACTTCTAAAGTTCCAAAATAAGTTTTATTTTCCATTTCTTTAAAACTTAATATATCGTCTTTTTTAAATTGGCTATTTTCAGAATAATTTATTAAAAATTTTATGGGTTCTTTTTTTTCTTCTATTTTATCAATATTTTCTACTATTTTTTTATATTTATAAATAGACCTATTTAAATCACGCAAATTCGTTCTTTCATCTGGTAAAACTTTTAGATACTTATCCAGATATTTTGTTGGAATTTTTGACAATATTTCATCTTTATAATTACTAATTATTCTTAATTTTTGTCCTTGTTCCCATTTATCAGAAATTCTTTTATATAAAGATTTATCTGTTTCTTCTGAAATATTATATTTATCAAGTAGTTTTATCATTGTAGGAGAAGATTCAATAATTCCAGTTCCTATCTCCTTATTTGCTTCATTAAATGCAATAGCTCCCAATATCTTATATTTAATGTAATCTGTAAATTCTTCTTGATTTACTAGAACTGGTTTTTGTAAATCCTCCTCAAATTTGCTTGACATATCACTAATAAATTGCATATAAGGAAGGTTATTTTTAAAATCAACTTTTCCCATTGCGAAATCTCTTAAATTGATTCCTTGACTATCTAGGAATAATAAATATCTTTCATTTGTAATATATTTTTTGGGAGTTATAACTTCATCTTGTTCTCTATCATATATTTCAACTTTTTCTCTTTCTTCTTCTGGAAGTTTGCTTACATAAAGAAAAGCTGTTTGAAAATCTAAAGAAGAATTTCCATATTTATTTGCAACAGGAATATATTCCTTTGTTTCTTTTTTCCTAATTATCATAGTTCATCTTCCTCCTCATCTTCTTCAGGGTTTTCTGTAAAACATTCATCTGGTAACATTTCTATTAATTCTTCTATTTCTCCAGTATCCCATATTACATATTTGTATGATAAGTCATCAATCATTCCTTTTCTTACTCTATTTATCATTTCTTCTTTAAAGTCTTTAGGCACTTTTTGGGGGTCAACTTCATTATCTCCTAAGTAGTAATCTATTTCGTTTTCTATAAAATCATCTTTTATTTGTTTTAATAATTGTTCTTTTGTTATGGAATCTTTATCATTAAATAAAGTAACATTAAGTTCAGTATCTTTATCTAAAACATCTAGTAATTGTTTTTTCATATCTTCTAATGAATTAGTACGATTTAAAACTCTATTTGCATATCCAACATAAAACATAATATTTGCAAGTTTTTTTGAATAATTTTCTCCTAATTCTTTTATAGTAATAAAATTAGAGGATTCTAAATTATTACCTTTATCATAAACATTTGTTATTAGTTCTTTAGCAGAATTAATTTCAGAATTATGTATTTTCAAATTATTTTGAAATTTTACATCTTCTGTATCTTCTATTAAATCAAATATTATCTTTTCTTTAATTTCTGGAGTAAGATTTTGATTTTTATCAATTATTTCCCATTTATATGGTGGTATGTGCCATTCACGATTGTGTTCTTCGGCTGTAATAGTTAAAGGCTTTTTATTAATTTCTACATTTACGTTGTATACAGATGTATCAATAAATTCACTAACAAGTTCTTTTTTTAAAAATTTTATTTTATCTGTCATAATTCATTTTCCTCACTTTCTTCTTCGCTTTCTATCGTTTTTTGTAGTGTGAACATACTATCATTATTAAAGTAAAATGTTTCCTCATAATCTCCAGTATCTATTAAGTTTTGTTTCCATTGCTGAAATGGAATTTTTTTCTTTAAGTCTTCTAAATCTTCATCAGGTTCTAAATCATATTCCAATTCTTCTTCCCAATTTTCTCTTAATTCATTATTAGTGAAAATTAAGTTTGTAGGTTTATATATAAGTCCTTTTTCAACATCAATTATATTGAATATCTCATCATTTAATTTGTTTTTATCTTCTTGATTCATAATTCCATTTTGATTTACTATATGAATCATTTGAGCCTTCATTGCTTCTAAACTTCCTAGATCCTCAAAATGACAACTACTGCACCCTAATTCAAACATTATATTTGCTAATCTTTTAGAGTATATATTTCCTACATCTTCTAAAGTTATATTAATATCACCTTTATTACTAAATTTTTTTATCCATTCTCTAGTTTCAGCTAAATTATCTTTATACATATTTGTATATGTTTTAAAATTAGGAGTTTCCTCTTGTTCTATTAAATTAAATAAGATTACATTTTTTATTTCTGGTGTTATTTCTTTATTTTTTTCCGTTATTTCCCATTTATATGGTGGTATTTGCATATCATAATTGTTTTTTTCAGCTGTAATTATAATAGGATTATCATTTATACTTATTTTTAAATTATAAATAGATGTATCATTATAGCCACCAACTAAAGTCTTTCCTAATAACTTTACAATATCTTTCATTTCAGCTTCCTCCTTAATTAAATTCATTTGAGAATCAATTCTAAGGCATTTTAGCATTTAAGTAGTATAATTTTATATCTCATCTTCTTCTGTTTCTTCATCAGTATTATTTTTACTTAAATTTTTTTCATTATTTTTTAAAAAAGTTTCATTAAAGTTTGGAAGATGTTTTATGTTGTTATATGCAATTTGCATATTTGTATTTTCAATTTCTTCTTCTTCCTTAGGATTTAAATTTTTTCTATAAAATTTAATATTATTTTGTAAATTTGTGATATATTTTTTACAGCTTTTAATTACATTTTCTTTTTTGGTAGTATCTTTTAAATTAATCATTAAACTATTCATTACATTATAAATGCACTTTTTATCATAAATACAAGATATGACATTTAAGCCATAATTTTGCTGATGTCTAACTATTTCATTTAAAACATTTGGAACACTCATACCTCTTGCGTTCATTTGGTCAAACTCTGGGTGAACATAATCATACCAAAATTTTTCAAATAATCCATTTTGAACAGCCCATGTTCGTTCTTCTTTTATATTAAAGTCGTGTTTTGACTTTAATATATGAAATAAATCAATTTGCTTTTTTAATGATACTATTTTTCCATTTTTATCTATTACATTTAATTCAAACTTTTTATTATTGTCAAAAAGTTTCTTATCTAATACAATAGCTGACATTTTTTCCTCCTAAATTTATTAATGTTTCTTCATCATACTTGCAACTATACCTACATTATGCACTATTTTTCCAGCTCTACCGTCAGTTCCACCATAAGTAATTAGGAATTGTGATAAAATTCCAGGTGTTTTTAAAGCCATAGTTGATGTTGCTAATGCTAAAATAATATGGGTACTAAGTAAAAATGTTATGGATAATCTTAATAATGTAAGTTGTACTATTACAGTAAATGCAACTTTGATAAATTGTTGTATATATCCTTTAAAAACTCCTCCATCTGCATTTAATAATCCTACACAAGCAAATGGTATTCCTAATCTTAAAATTAATACTTCAATACCTCTACTTAAATTTTGGAAATATACCAAAACGTATTGAATTGCAATAATAACATAGAAGATCATTCCCATAGAGTTTAATAAAGCATTTACCCAATCTTTTTGAGTATTAAATAAATCTGCAAGACCACTTGTATCTCCAAATGCTGAATTTGTTATAGATTGATATAATGAATTCATTATATTTACAAAAGTTTCATATAAAAATCCAAAAGATACCATAATAATTAGAGCTTTTACAAATCCTAAAAGTACTTGAAAAGGCGAATTATCTGGATCACCATTGCTCCATGCAAAATACGTTTCTACCATTTTTTTCACAAAAAGCATTATAAGTATAGAAATTGCAAAAATATATATCGCATGATAAAGATTTACTATATTAAATGCGTTTCTATTTACCATATCATAGAAGTTTGTTTCAACTGCAAAAGCGTCATAGAAGAAATTATTTAACAAAGTTGTTACAAAATTTAAGCACATCTGTATTATGTAAGACATTAGATTATTTGAAAGTGAAAGTACTGAATTTGTTAGCATTGAACCTGACATTCATTTTCCTCCTTTGTTTTATTTTATAAACATTGTATCAATTAATTCTAATCCACCTTCTTCTTCCTCCTCATCTTCTGTTTCGGAAGATTTAGTTGTTTCTTCTAATACTGTAGTTTTTTTATTTTCTTCTTCTTTTTTGATTTTAGAAACAGTTGATACACTTTTATCCAATAATTTGTTAAAATTTGAATTGACTTCTTTTCTCAAATCTTTATTTTCACGTATTTTTAAATAAGTATCAGATGATTTTAATAAATCTTCTAATTTCTCTACACTAACTACTTTACCTACTTTATTTTGTATATTTTTAAAGGATTGATTTATGTCTGTAAAATTTTCTGATTTTATTGCTTTTTCTACTCTATCAGTAAAGTCATTCTTTATATGCTTTTCTTGTAATAGGTCATAAACAAGCATTATCATAAGACCAGGTATTCCAGCAATGCCACCACAAACTGCATATCTTTTTAATTCAGTAAGCATACTTTTAGAATCTTCAAATCCTATTTTTAGTTCTTTTGATAAATCTCCTACTAATTCATCTTCTTTTTCTTTAAATAATTTTTCTTGCTCTATTTGAAGCTCTTGAAGTTCTGGTGTCTTTTCAATTTTTTTACCTTTTGCAATATTTGTAATATCTTCATCATTAATTTTATCTTGTACTTCTTTAGGTAATTTCAAATATGCTTCTTTTAGAAAATTAATCCTATTTTTTTCAGTATCTTGTATATAAGTTTGTAATTTATCATCAAAATTCATGTTTTTTCCTCCTTTAAACAAAATATTTTGATATTAAATTAATTATTGTAACAGCTAGAACACCAACAACAATACAAATTAAAACTCTTATAATAGATTTTTTGTATCTCATTGCGTCTTGTTCTTCTCCTGTCTGTATTCTTATTACATAATAAACAATAAAACATGCACCAACAACTGGCAAAATCCATTGTAATGTTCCTGTTACATCTTTTACTAAATTGAACATTCCTTGACCAATTTTAGAATCTCTTATTGCTCCTCCTCCACCAGCTTCTTCAACTACATCTGCAAAAACTGTATTTTGCATAGCAATCAACCCTAATGTTACTAAGCTTGTAATTTTGTTTAATTTCTTTAAAAAAGTTGTTTTTTTCTTCACTTCTTATTCCCTCCCATTTTTTATTTTTATAAAAAAATTATAGAAGGAAATTTTTCTTATTTTTGTTAAAAAAATTGCAAATATATTGCATTTAATATTAAAATTTATACCTTTAAATATTTAAAGATATAAATTTAATATATTTTACAAGCAAAAAAGTAAAACTCTTGATTAAAAAGAGTTTTACTTTTAAATTTTTTAATTAAAATTACTATTTATTAATTGTCTTTTCCAATTTAGTTCTTTTTCTCTTCTTTTATTTTCTTCTTCTTTCTCTTTTTCTTTTTTCATTTTTCTGTCAATATCCCACAAAAGAGCTTGTGATACACTTCTTTCTGGTCTTTCATCTTCTCTAATCTGTCTAATTTTTGTATTCCATGCTGGATCTCCTAATCCTAAAACTTTATTAAAATACCATTTTGATAAATCTGGAGCATAGGTCATACATGGATTAATTCCAGAAATCATTGTAAGTAAATATGGTCTTTGTATTCTCAAAACTTCGTCTGGAGTTAATAGTTCTCTTTTACTTAAATTATGAGATTTAGATTCGTTTACTGCTCCACCACTAGAACTATTACTTTCAGACCAGGTTGAAGTTGTATATGTACCTAACTTTTCACTAATCTTTTTTGCTGTATCTGCATTTGATGTTTTAAGATAAGTCCAAACATGACAGTTATCCAAAATGTTTGGTGCAACTTTATCACCATATTTATCGTTTAATTGTGAAAATGACTGTAAGAATAAATTAAAACGTATTCCTCTACCACCACCAACAGTCAAAAACCCACCAAAGTTATTAATTGCACTAAAGTTACCAAACTCATCTAAAATAAAATTTACTCTATTATTTAATCTTCCACCTTGTGCGTCTGCAACCTCACAAAGCTTTGTATAGCATTGATTTACAAATAGTGAGCAAAGTCCATAAAATGTTGTCTTTTCATCAGGTAAAATCATATATAATGCTGTTTTTTGAGTGTTAAATGAAGTTACATCTATATCACTTTTAGCAAGCATATCAGCAATATATGGATCTGTAAATATCGAAAGTGTTGCTAAAGCTGATGTAAAGAATGAGCCTCTTGTTTTACTAGGTGCAATTTTTGCTGATTGAAACTGTGTTACAGCTGGGTGATCTTGTGGTAATTTATCTAAGAATGTATCAATTAGCATTGTTTTATCAGATTGCTCAACGCACATTCTTGCAATAAACTCATAAACATTTCTTAAATTTTGAAGTTCTGGGTGTGGCTCTAATTCTAATAAGTTTTTCCAATTTGATACAATTTCTAATATTTCATCAGAAGCTTCTTCATTTAATTTCCTAAAGTTATTTTGTAAATCTTCATAATTTTCATTAATAGATTTATTTATTTCAGTATTAAAATCTTTTGCTGTTAATAAAAAATCTAAACTTTCAGAATTAGTATTATTTTCAATAATATAATTTAATATTTTCTCTTTAGCACTTTCAAAGAATTTATATTTTAAATTTTTTCTTTCTTCTTTAGATAATCTATAATAGTCTTTTTTATAATCTTCATATTTTCTCTTTCTAAATTCTTCAATAGTATCTGCTTCTATTTCTTCTCCATATTCATTTAATTTTTTAGCCTCTGGAGAATTTAAATATTTTTGATAATCTTCGTAAATTTTTTCTTTAAATAAAGTCCATATTTTTTGGTCATTTACTCTATCAGAATTTTCCATGACAACAGCCATAATCCCACATTTCTCTACAGCTTGCTCTCCATTGTACCAAATAGCCTCTTGATTACCTTTTTCTCCGACTAAAGATTTTACAATATCAGAACAATAGGAAACTGCTTTAGGAATATCGTTTTTATCAATCATATCAATTACAGGTTGCAAAAAGTTGTATTTTGAACTTTTTAATGGATTTTTAAAATCTAATGTTACAACATTATATCCTAATTCCCTTAACATACCTGATGTATATTCAAATAACTCTCCTTTCGGATCTGATAAAATCATACTTTCACCAGCTAAGCCAGTATTTGCTATTGTTTCTAAAACTAAATTTCTTGTTTTACCAGAACGAGTTGCACCAACTGTTAAAGAGTGCATATCATCTCCTATGAAATATATATCTTCTACTTTTCTAGTTTTAATAAAAGGAAATTGTTTTACAAAATTTATAACAGTTCTATCTTTTTTTCCTACTACAAGTCCACCTTTTTTGAATATTTTAGTTTCAAAGTCTGGCTTTTTAGGCTCTAAATCATTGGCAGAAAGTTTTGGAACTAACTTTCCTTCATCAATTTCTTTCATTAATTTTTCTTCGTTTTTTCTTTGAGTTTCAGACATTTTCATAAGTTTATGAATTGTCGGATTTTCTGGATCAAAAGTATTTTTATATAATTCTTTTTGTTTATCTATTTGTTTTTTAGTAAGCCACCAAGAAGAACCAAATTGCGTTTGTCCTTTTACAGGATAAGGTATTTTTATATCTGGTGTTACTTCATAAAGTTTAGATTTATAATCATTTAGCTTAAATAATTTAAATGCCGTAGATAATATTAAAATCATAAATGCAAGTAAAATGATTACAAACATTTGGATTCCATCTTGATTTTCAAATATCGTTTTAAACATATTGCCAATATTAAAATTCAATAATTTTAGCGGTGTTCTTAGAAATATTTCCATCAGACAATATGCAATTATAACTGATAAAACAGAAGCAAGTATAGTAGAAATAATAATCATTGTAAGTTTAGTTCTAAATTTTTTGTTTCCCATTTTCTCTTTTCCTCCTTGACATAAATGGTAAAACAAAAAATAAGTACTTTTTTACGAAAAAATTGCAAAAATATTGCAATTTTCATTAAAATATATACCTTTAAATATTTAAAAGAAAATTTGAATTACAAAAAAATAAAGCCATTAAAATAGCTTAACTACTATTTTAATGACTTATCTATATAAAAAGGGAATATTTAGAATAATAACTTTAAACTTCATCTTCATTTGATTCTTCGTCAGAGTTTTCTTCTACATTAAACAATTCGTCTGTTTTTAATATTATGTCTGTTTTTATTTTAGTAATATCATCACTAGAATTTAAAATATTAGTATATTCTGATAATATATTGGAATCTTTTATGTATTGTAGGTATAAAGATATATCTTCTTTATTAATTGCATTACTAATAATGTTTTTAAATTCATCTATAAATGTAAGTTTTTTATTGTTAAATATATCTTCAATTTCAAGTTGTTTTAAAATTTCATCTTTCATAATTCCTTTCAATTTTAATATATCTGGAAATACCATACTTTTAATACCTTTGTTTACTAAAGATAATACTGTATTAGCTTTTAGGTTTATCTCTTTTTTTGTTTTATCATCTATTGAAACTAAAGCATTTTTTCTAAGAAAAGTATCAATAATATATTTATCAATTACAGGAAACATGTTTTGTATTAAAAATACATTTTCTTTTCCAGAAATTTTACCAAAAACGATAGTATCAACTTTTGGCTTTTTTATTCCTTTATTCTTTTGTTTTTGTATTTTATGATTATATATTTTTTTATATTTTTCAACTCTACTAGAAATAGGAACAAACCAAAAGATTCTATTATTATTACTATCTTTGAAACAATAATAAGCTGGTCTTTTTGTTCCACTTTCTTTATTTTGTAACAATTCTTTATCTTGTACTCTATCAAAATATAAATCTGAAATGAAATAAAAATATCCTTGTTGTATATTCATTATTTCCTCCTAAATTAATTAAGGAGATTCTGGTCTAAAAAGAATCTCCTAAAAAACTATTTATTCACTAGCCCATTTATCAGTCGCAAGCATAGGTTGCGACATACCATTTATTCACTAGCCCATTTATTAGTCGCAAGCATAGGTTGCGACAGACCATTTATTACTATATTTAATATAGCACAAATCCATTTAAAAATCAATAGATTTACTATTATTTTATGCAATTTTTTTAAAATTAGTCATTAAAATATTTTAAATATTTAGAGGTCATTTTCATCTTCATTTTCTAATTCATTTTTTAAATCTTCAAATACTTCATCTGAATTTCTATATAAATCATCAACTGATGTTTCAAGCCATCTAATACAATAATCTGGAGTATAACTTTCATTAAATTGAGCATTTAACTGTTCTCGAATTTGACTAGGAATAGAGTTCCATGTATTTTTTAAGGTTTCAATTTGTATTCGCATTTTTTCATAAGTATCTTCTAACTTATTTTTCATTTTTTCATCTAAATTAATATTACTCATATTTCATCTTCCTCCTCATTATCTTTTGAATCACTTTTTTGTAAATCAAAAAAATAATTAAATTTTGCATTTGCAACTTCTTCATTTGATAGAGTTTCTTTTCCAATTACTTTTTCTTCTTTATTTAAAGAATCTGTTAAATATTTAAAAGTATGTTTTGCTTCGATATTACTTAAAGAAATTACTTTTTTATTATTTAAATCACATAAAAATCCATCTACTTTATTTAAAGTATTTCCAATAAAAGTTGTCTTGAAAAAATATTCTTGCAATTTATTTATTAATGCTATTTGATATATTTTGAAAGTTTTTGTTTCCTGCAAAATATTTATATCATTTAATTGTTCTTTCAACTCTTCTTTTAATTCCAAACTTAAATTATGTTTTTTAAAGAAATTATCAATAACAAATTCCTCTTTGTTTTTTAATGAATTAACAAAAGATTTAGCAACAATCATATTTTCTTTAATACTATCCATATATAGAAATACCTTCTTAATTTACATTTGTAACTGGTCTATGTAATTCATTAAACTTCTCATCTTCAATTTTCCTTCTTCTGTTACCAAACCTGTAGAAATTTGTTTTGCTTCTTCATAATCTCTTATATCTTTAATTGCATTTGTATAAGTTTCTTGTACTTCTTTATTTGATGGATCTCCATTTCTTAAAGTGTTAAATAGATTAGTAAAATAATTTAAAAGCTCTCCTTTTTGCATTTTAGCAAGTTTTGAATCTATTTTTTTATTTTCTTCTTTTTCAAATAATAAGTTTACTAAATCCTCTTCACTATTACTTGTTTTATCTTTTTCAATTTCTATATTTTCATTTTCCTGTACTTTTTTCTTTCTTCTTGCTTTTTTAGGTTTTTCTTCTATTATTGTTTCTTCTTTTAATTGTTGTTCTTTAATAGTTTCCAAATTGCTAATTTCATTTAGTAATTTTTGAATTTGTTCTTCTTGTTGTTTTATTACTTCATCTTTTTCGTTTATCTGTTTTTTAAAATTTGTATATTCAGTTTGATAATTTAAATTATTATCTTTAATTCTTGCTAAAAGTCCTTCTCTTTCATTTTTAATATATTTGTATATGTAATTTAACTTATCTGAATTTGCATTGGTAGTATTTGTATCTTCATTTAAACTATTTTCATATTCTTCTTCATCTTCTTCATAAAACTCATTTAATTCATTTCTTTGTTTTAAAACTTTAACTATTAAAATTATATTTATAATTACTGATAAAATTAATAAAATTTTAACCATTTATATTTACTCCTCTCTTCATATTTATAACATTTATGAAAAATTTATTATCTAATTTTTCTCTTAAATATTGAGTTAATTTAACACCTTTAATTATAAATTCTGTAGAAGTACAAAATTTATCTACATTAATCTTTTCGTATTTATCATTTAAATTATTAAAATAATATATTGTATCTTCTATTTTCCCAATATATAATCTTTCTTCTTTATCTTGAAAAAAAACATCTCCTTTATTATCAATTATTACTTTTTCTGGATTCACATTAAAAAATTTATTGTCTACACAAATACATAAATCTTTCCATAAATTTTTATATGTAAATGTATCTAATAAGTTAATTTCATTCTTAGAAAGATATTCTTTTCCTTCTAAAGCTTCTTTTTCTTCTTCTTTATTTTCAAAATTTTCTAAGAGTTTTTGAAATATATCTTTCAATTTTTCCTTTAAATTCATTCTGTTATTTCATCTCCTACAACACATAATCTAAGATTTCCTTTATTTTTAACGCAAGTTATTAATGTAATTTTATTTTCAGGAGTATTTTCAATTACATATACATCTTTATCTTTAATTGTTTTTACTTCTGATACCTTATATTTTTTAGTTTGATATTTAGTTTGATATGTAATTTCATCACCTTGTCTTACTTTATCTAAATTTTCAAAATAATTTTTTTCATATCCTCTATTATGACCAGCAATAGCAACATTTCCTTCAAGATAGGCTGAATCTGTAAAATGTCCTAAATAGTTATTTAATGTATCCATATCCGTACCTTCTTTAACTGGAGCATTTGTAAGTGAAATAGAAGGAATTGTTAAATATGCAATTACTCCCTGTTCTTCTTCTTGATTATCATCTGCTGTATTTGTTATACTCATTGTATTAGTATCAATAATAGATTCATCTTTATCTTTATTGTTAAAACAATTTACTAATAAAACACTCATAATAGTAATAGCTATGATTATTAATAAAATAGATATTGAAACAATGATTTTCTTCTTCTTTGATAATTTTCCTTTTTCATTTTTCTCTTTCTCTTTTTTCTCTTTCTCTTTTTTCTTAAACAATTACAAAAACCTCCTTTTCTTTCTTAATTACAATAAAAAAATTATAGTATAAAAAGTTAGTAATTTTTGGTAAAAATATTTCAAAAATATTGCATTATTTTATTTAAAAATATGTATATTGTTTAGAAAGATTTCTCTTGTATTTTCATTAATTAATACTGTGATACCTATAGTTACAAGAACTCCAATTAAAATAAAGAATATTATTTTAATTAAAGTTTTAATTAATCTAGTAAAGAACTTTAAAATCTTTTCAATTTTTGATTGTTTATTAATAATAATTTTTTCGTTGTTATTTAAGTTTAGATTTTTCTTTACTGCTTCAACCTCTTTTTTTATTTTTAATTTTTCTGCTACACTTTGTTTTTCTTTCATTTTTTATCACCCTTTTTTCCAAATAAATTAAATTTAAATTTTTTCTTTTTTTCTTTTATTTCTGTATTTTGTAAATAAGGTGTAAATAATTTTTCAAATATATTGGTATTACTGTTTAATTTAAATGGATTAGGAGTATTATCAATAAAGAAAGTTTTATTACTCCATTCTTCGCCAATACTTTCTTTGAAATTTTGTCTTTCTTCTAACTCTGTAAAATTAATTAAAAGAAATGTATTTACATCTTGGTTGAGTACCATCAAGGCATTTATTAAATTGTCTGTTTCCCATGATTTTGAACCAGAAACCAAGATTTTTAAATCAGATTTTACAAAAGAATTTTTCTCAATTTCAGTCATTTCATTATAATTTCCGTAATCATATACATAAAAGTCAAACTGTGTTGCTTGTATTCTTGCTAGTGTTTCAGAATTTGGCTTTTGATAATAGTTTATTCTGTTAATAGTAATCTTTCCTTCTTCTTCATTTACTGCTGATTCTTTATAGTTTTCTAAACTTTTTATTGAATTATGATTATTATTTTCGATATAGCAAGCTGTAGTATTAGGTATTTGATTCAACCAATTTACTAAGTTTATTGCTACAGTAGTTGCTCCTAAATGCCTTTCGGTACTTGCTATACCGATAGATATATTTGTTTTTACTTTAATAAAGTTATTTTTTATTACTTTTGTATTTTGATTTATATTTATTGTGGCTTCATCTACTCTAAAAGCCATTGTGTCAGAATAAGTCATACCTCCAGTTATGGCTTTCTTTAATAAGCTTTTTGCTAAATTATCATCTCCTGGTGTGATACAATTATATATTCCAAGTTTAATAATGTCAGAAATTAATACATTTCCTTTCTTGACTCCTTGATCAACTACAATTATTTTACAAGTTTCTTTTTGAAGAAGTAATTTTAGCATACTTAATATTTCATCATCTTTAGAAGAGCCTTTAAAAGCTTTAAGAACAATTACAAAATAATCTATACCATTTAAATTCTGTAATGTTCCAGAAAAGAAATTCGTAACATTATAAATATTGATAAAACGTTGAGATAAAATAATCTTTTTTTCGTTCATTACTTCTTCTAGCCAATTTTCCTGTTCGGAAGATACATAAATATATTTTTCCCTTTTTTCAATTATTGCTTGACCATGTTCATCACGTTCAATCATTTTAAATCTGCTCCTTTCTTAACTTATCTATCAAATCCCCAGTCAAAACCAGATGAATTACGCATTTTTTTAATCCATTCTCTTTTAGCTTCTTTTGACATATTTTTAAAACTTTCTTTAAGTCTTTCATTTCTTGCTCGATTTACAGTATTTTCTTCATCTAACGTAGAAAATACTGATTTAATTAAATTCTTCATTTCATTTCTTTTTTCATAATCTATCTGACTTTGTTTCCTATTTATTTCATATTCTGCTTTTTTATTTTCATATTCTTCTTGCCTTTTTTTCCAATTTTCTTCTTTTACTTCACTTTTAGTATTTTTTATAAATTGTAAAATTTGATTTCCTATCTTAGAATACATAGTATCTTTAGCTCTTTGTTTTACTCTTTCATAATCAGTAGAATTTTCTATATCTGCTAAATATTTACTTGCTTCTATCTCGGAATTAATATATTCATAAAACATTTCTTTACATTCCATTGAAGTATTTAAAATTAATTTAGAAATATCATCTATTGCCTGCTTTACTTCTGGTGTTTGATATTGATATTTAAATCCTTTTTCAAAATTATTTGTAATATTTTTTAAATTTTGAAGTTTAGATGATATTATTTCAAAATTTTCTTCTTTAAATTTATAATCTAAAATCCTTTCTGGTATTTCTTCTGGCATAACTTCTTTTAAAAGATTACTAATTTTTAAATCCTCTTCTGTTTTTGTTTTTATTATTTTTTCAAGTTCATAACTATTTTTTGCAATACCTATTTCTTTAAAATCTTTTAAAAATGAAGCTGTATCAGATAGAGTATTTTCCTTATATAAAATTCCTTTTTTTCCATTGTTTTTAAATTCTAATTTATCTTTATACCATTTCTTTATGTTATTAAATTTTCTTGTTTCATACCATTTTCTAACCTTTTTTATCTCTGTAAAATTATTTGGATTCTCTTTATCGTATAAATATATTTTTTGTCCTATTTTTAAATTTTGGGTTAAATCTTTAATAAAATTTTCTTCTTTTGATGTGTCTACTACGTTTAATTCAAGATTTTTTATATTTAAGCTTTCTGTTAAATTTCTTTTATATCTTTCTAATTCATCTTTTGCTAAAATTGATATTTCTTTTTTTGAAACATTTTTTATGTTGTATAATTCTTGTAATTTATTAGAAAATATTTCTTTAGCAAATTCTTTCCTAATATTTTTATAATTTATAAATGGCTTTTTAGTTGTATTCTCATAATCTTTATTATTCCAAAAATCAATATGAACATGAGGGTGTCCTTCTTTTGCATGAAAAGAAGCCACAAACTCAAAATTTTCTATTGGAATTTCTGGTTTGACAGATTTTCTTATTTCTTCTATTTTATGTTCAACAAGTTCTTTAAATTTTTCTCTAGTATTATATTGTTGCTCTAATGCGTCATCACCCTCTAAACTTATAATTGTTTTGAAAACATCACCATCATTTTTTGTAATCTCCCCTACTCTTTTTCTAATATCACTTAAAGACATTTTTTCGACATCAAGAGGAATACCTTTTTTATCATATATAGTTCCAAATAGTGCATGTTCACTATATTCATTTTTAACAGCTTCTGCTTTTGTAGCAATGTAATCAATATGACATCTATCAATATGTGCTTGTAATCTATTATCTTTTGCTTGGTTAGTTCGCTTACTGTATATTTCTTGTTTATTAATCCATTTGAATACAACTGGAGCATTATTCATTTGCAACACTTCTTTCTAATTTTTCGCCATTTAAATTTATAACTTTTATCTTGCCTTGTGCGATATATGTATCTAAACATATATCACAGTAGTTTTTATTATCTTTTTTATCATAAAAATATACATTAAGTGGATCTATCTTATCTCCACAAAAACTACAAAATTTCATATTACTAAATTTCTCCTTTATCCAAATTTGCTAATTTTTCAAAATCAGTTTTTATGTCATAATTTTTAATTGCTTTATAACCTATTGCGTTTGCTTCCTTAATTGCATTTCTCATAAATTCTTTTTCATCATCAGAATTGAATAAAACTGACAAAATTTTTGCTTGTAAGTAAGAGTTAGATAAATTGTTTTTTAGTCCTTTTACTTCTAATGCAATTTGTCTTTCAAATTTACTATTCAATTCTTGTCTTATTACATTTCTTAAAATTTCCGTAATCATAGTAATATTATCTTTATTTGCTTGCACACTAAAATATTCTTTGAGAATATTGTTCATTGTTTCTGAAAAAGATGTATATTGTTTTTCGGATTGATAATTTATTAATGTTTTATTTAATTTATCTGAAACGTAAAAAGTTTTTTGTGTTGCTTTAGCTTTTTTATATTTTGTTACTTTTTGTTCCTTTTTCTCTTCCATTACATTTTTACCTCCCAATTTTTCTATATTTAAGTAGTGAACGCAGGATAAACGCACCGTGCCGTGCGTAGAAACAGCTAGAAGGGCAAGCCTTCTACTATAATGTAAATCTCAAAAAAGCACATTGTTTCTACTGCTCAAAATGTTTACAAGGGAACATTTTGTATTAGTTATTTTTGTAATAAATTCAAAAATTTTTCTAATTCTTCATCAGTTTTAAATTTAAAAGATACTGTTTTACTTTTTGGTCTTGCTTGAATTTTTAGATTCTCACCAAAAATATTTTGGCATTTTTGTTCTATTTCCATATAAATTGGTGGTAATTTTTCATTTTCTTCCTCTGGTTTTACTTCTTCTTCAACTTTAGTTGAAGGTGTATCATTTTCTATTAGTTCTAATGCTTTTTGATATTGTTTTTCTGGATCTTTTATTGATAATAATGTTTTACAATGTTTATAGGTAAGCTTTTTTTCTTTAAGTAAATCTAAAACTCTGCTATCTAAATCCAAAATTCTTAAAATATTCGTTACTGTACTTCTTGCTTTTCCCAATTTTTCTGCTAATTCTTCTTGAGTTAATTCGTATTTACTCATAACATTATTTAATGCAATAGCTTTTTCTATTGGATTTAGATCTTTTCTTTGAAAATTTTCTATTAAAGATATAAAATCTAAATCTTCTTCCCCATTATTTATTACCTGACATTTAATTTTATCCCAATTTAGTGTTTTGCAAGCCCTCCATCTTCTCTCTCCAGCAATTATCATGTAATGATTTTCTTCTGTTTTTGTTACTATAATAGGACTAAGTAATCCATAATGTTTAATTGATTTTGCTAATTCATTTATTTCAGTTTCATTAAATTCTTTTCTTGCTTGTTCTTGATTTGGATATATACTGTTAATATCAATTTCTTCAAAATTATTATTTTCTTCCGAATGTTTACCTATAAACATTTCCTCCATATTGCCTTTTTCTTCTGTATTGATAGATTCTTCTTCAATTATTTCATTTTCAAAAGGCAATTCCTCTCTATTCTCTTCTACTAAATTTTCATAATTTTTATCTTGAATGTTTGTTTTTTGATTACCTTCTTTACTTTTTCCTTCAAATAATTTGTCAATATCTTCAACAAATAAAACTCTTGAATCTACCTTTTTTAAAACTTCATTATAACTTAATCCTTCATCAACAAATTTTTTAGCTTCGTCCATTGCAATTTGTAATCTTTGAAGATTATTTCTTATCAATGGAATAAAAGTTCCTCTAGGATTATTTTTTATTGGTGTTCCATTTTTTATGTTTTCCATACTAATCATTCCTCCTTGTTTTTTTATTTATAAAAATTATAAAAGGAAAAAAGCGTAATTTTCGTTAAAAATATTTCAAAAATATTGCATTTTATATTTAAATTTTTTTTTTAATATGAAAATTATCTTTATTGAATTTTCAAAAAAAGAAATGAAAAATGGCTTTTGAAAATTAATTCTAAGCCATTTTTAAAAAATAGTTGATGAATTATATTACTAGATTATTAATTTAAAAAAGAATTTAATCTTATTAGAATTATAGTGTTTACCTATAAACATTATAAATTTTTTAAAAAATAAGCACAAAAAAAGACAAAAATTATTTTTTGTCTTTAAAATTTTATATTTTTTTAGATATATATTCTACAATATCTAAAAGTTTATTTTTCTTTTTATAATCTAAAAAATGAATAATTTAACATATAAAAAGAAGATTTAAAATATTAGTATAAATCTTCTTTTTTTAAAATTTAAAATTTAAATTCAATTTTATTTTTGTTTAGAGAAAGTTTACATGCGAACTTTTTTCCATTTTTAGAAATAAATCCATCTATCTTCTTTGTTTCTCCATTTTTTAGTAATTCTTTTACAACTGATTGAGTAATAGTTTTTCCTGAAATTTTACCACTTATTTTAAAATCACAATTAGAACATTTATAAAAAGTTCCATATTTTCCTTTTATAGCATTAACACTTTTACCACATAAAGGACATATTCCAATTTCTTTATTAGTATTTTTATTGCTAGAATTACTTACACTTAAATTAGAAACTGCTACATTTTCTACCTTTTGATTTATAATATTTTTAATTTCGTATTTTGCTTCTTTTTCTACTTCATCTACAGTTATTTTTGAATTATGTACTTCTTTCAATTTTTGTGATAACTCTACTGTTTTTTCTTTCCACAAATTAATATTTAATTTTTGAAGTATTTCTATAAAAGCTCTTCCTTTATCTGTAATTGATAATTTTCCATTTTTATCTTTTGACATATAATAAATATCTATTATTTTTTTGATAGTAGAAGCTCTAGTTGCTTCTGTACCTATTTCAATCCCTTTTAGTAACTTTTTATAATCTTCTGTATCATCTGAATCTTCATCTTCTGTTTCTTCCTTTTCAAAATTTTTAAATGGCTTATTAAAGAATTGTATTAATTCTGCTTCTGTAACTTTACTAGGAGGAGTTGTTACTTTTTCTTCTAAGCTTAAATGTTTAGGGATAAACATTTCTCCTTCTTGAAATGGTGGTAAATCTTTTTCACTTAAATCATTTTCATATTTTAAATATCCTAATTGTTTTATAATTGTTCCTGTTAAATTACACTTAGAATTTCCAAATTCAAAAGTTATCTTTGTTACATCTAATTTACAATCTTCTTTAATAAAATTGGCTAAAAATCTATTTCTTACAACTTCATATAGTTCTTTTTCTTTTCCAGATAAATTAATTAAGTCTGTAATTTTTTCTGTAGGAGTAATCGCACTATGGCTGTCAATTTTAGAATCATCAAAAATTTTCTTTGTCTTTTTTATTTCCACATCTGTGAATCCTTTATTGTTTAATGCTTTTATAATGCTTTCAGCTTTGCTAATTTCTGCTTCCGTCATATATTCTGAATTTGTTCTTGGATACGTTAAATATCCTGCCTCATATAATTTTTGTACTGTATTTAAAGTATCATCTGGACTATATTTAAATTTTTTTGACATATAGACTTGTAATGTAGAAAGAGAAAATAACTTTTTAGGCTCTTTTTTCTTTTCCTGTTTTTCAATTTTTATTACTTTTATTTTTTCATTTTGTAAATTTTTTAAACTGTTTTCAGCTTCTTCTTTCGTATCAAATTTTAAATCATTAAAATTTAATTTAACATCTTTATTATCTTTAGTAATTGTTGGTACTACAACATAGTATTTTTGAGGTTTAAAATTTTCTATTGCTAAATCTCTGTCATAAACATAGCGAACAGCTGGAATAATTACTCTACCTGTATTAAAAGTTGTATTAGCATTAGCCATTATTGTTACATATCTTGTTAAATTTATACCATATAACCAGTCAATATGGCTTCTTGCTAGTCCTTCTTGATATATGTTATTAGTATTCTTTATATCTCTAGCATATTTTAATTCTTGCATAATTGTTCTTGCTACATGGTCTTTTATCCATATCCTTTTTACAGGCTTTTGTATATGTTTACCTTCAAACACAGAATATATTACTTCATTTACAAGTACCTCCCCCTCTGTGTCTGGATCTCCTGCATTAATTATTTCATCTACATCTTTGGATATTATTAATTTTTGAGCTAAATTATATTTTTGCTTTAAATAGGCTTCTTTTTTTACTTTTAGTTTCCATTTTTCTGGGAAGAATGGTAAATAATCTAAATCCCATACCTTTAATTTTTCATCATAATCTTCCATATCATACAATGTCATAACATGTCCTAATAAGCTCATTACAATATACTTATTATTTTCATAATAGCTTTCCTTTTTGTTGTAAGTACAACCTCCTATGGCTGAAACAATATCTCTAGCCATACTATTTTTTTCTGCAATAATTAGAATTTTTCCCATAATTTTTCCTCCTTTGAATGTTCCCTTCCAAACATTTTAAGCATTAAAAATACTGCATTTTTTAATCTTATACATTATAGTAGAGGGCTTGTCCCTCTAGCTGTTTTTACGCACAACACCGTGCGTTTATCCTGCGTTTACTATTTAACTATAATAAAAAAATAAGTGATAAAGTTTCAATATGTATTCTTTAAATAAATATATTTAATACATTTAGTATGATACAGCAAAATATTATTTTGAATACAATTTTTATTATCTTTTTCATTATGTTCTTCATTTTCTTCACTCATTTAATATTTAATTAAACAGTATATTAATTTCTCTTATGGCATTATAAATAATGCAAATGCAAAAAGAATTACAAAAAATATTACTGTAGATATAGTTGTTACATATAAACAGTCTTTGGCTTTTCTTTTAGATAAAACTTTAGTTTTAAATCCTTTATCTAATATACTTTTAGAATAGAAATATATTGTTGTTAAAAGTAATGTTAAAGTTACTGCTATATTAAATCTTAGAATAAATATAAATATATTATCCAATTTTTTCCCTCCTTTTACTCTTTAATCATATATTTTGCTTTAGAATTGATTTCTCTAAACCCACATTTTTTATAAAAATGAATTAAATATTCATCACTTTTTTCTCCAAAAAAATTACCATCAACAAGCAAAATATAATACTCTTCATAAAACATTTCTTTATTTTCATTTATTTTTTTCCACAATATATAAGGTGAGTATTCTAATTTTACTTTTCTACAAATATTAGTTGGTGTATCTGCTACTTGTTTTTTGTCTTTGACATAATCAATTAAAGTTCCTAATTGTATTAAGTCATAAAAATCTATCATACTCATTACTTCCCCCTACATCAATTTTTTAGTTTTTTCTTGTAATATTTCTATTTTTTCATCTTGTAAGTCTACTCTTACTTGATTAATTAGAAATTTAATATCTAAAATTTTATTTCTTTCAAATACATTCTTATCTTTATAAATGTTTTCAAATTCTTCATTTAATTTGTCTATTGCCTCATTTAAATTTTTTAGATCTTTTTCTAATATTATTTGTTTCATCTCTTGTTCCTCCATTTAATATATTTTTACATTTGATTCTAAATCTATTTGCTCTTTTACTTATATGAGATATTAATATTAAATCTCTTTTATAAAATAAACTATCTAATAAATCAAATATTGTATAAAAAAATTCAATTATAAACTTTAATATTTTATATGGTAAATTTATCAAAATTTCTAAATATCTTATTAAGTAATATAAGATAAAATCCTTAAATCCTAATTTTTGTATAATTTCTCTATATGTAATCATCAGTATTCTCCATTCTTATTTTTTCTACAAAATACTTTTCAAATATATGTTCGTTATATGAATTAGTTGTATATTCGTGATATTTATGTTCAATTTGTGCATTTTTAGATTTTAATAAATTTATCTTTCCGTTATATTCTTTTGCTAAAAGATACATATTTTTAATATTTTCTTTGAAATCTTTAAAATCTTTTTCATAATCTTCTATTTTTAAATTTTCTATGTCTTTTAATTTTTTATCTTTTTGTTTATTTAGATATTTTAAATATCTCTCTTTTGTATTGTTATCAGACATTATTTCTTGAATAATATAGCTATATCCACCTTTGTATTCTTTTCTAAATATGTCATCACAAAACATTCTATAATTACTAAAGTAATTACCATATCCAGTACTTATAAAATTTTCATAAGTACTACAAGATGAATCCTCTTTGTTTATAATTTTTCTTTTTATACATTCTTCATATAATTCTCTTGCTTTTTCATGATTTTCTTTTGTTATTTCTATATAAAGATTAAAATATAATTCATTATTTTCTTTATATCTTTCTATAAAATTTTTTATAGAAGGAACTTCTTCTACTTTGTTTTCAATACCTAGCAAGTAATCTGTAGTAACATTAAAAATAATAGCTAGTTGTTTAACAGTTTTTATATTTGGTACTCTAATATTTAATTCATATCTTGATACCGTAGCTGGTTCAACGTTTAATAATATCGCTAATTGTCTTTGACTTAAATTGCTTTTTTCTCTTAAATATTTAATCCTTTCTCCAATATTCATTTTTCATTCTCCTTATTTTCATTAATAAGTTTTAAGATTTTTTTTGCTTCTTCATATTTTCCAACATCTATTAATAAATCATCTTTATTAATACTTGTCTTTATATCTTCTTCTAGCCTATCTGTTACTTTATCTAATATAGATTCTGTTTGCTTTAAATATTTTTCTAATTTTTTATTTTTATTTATTAAATATTCTATTGCTTTTTGATTAGCAATTCCTATCCAATCAGAGTATTCAGCTTTAATTAAGTTTTTACATCTTTTTATATATTTTTCCTCTTCACTAGCCATATTTAGATTCTCCTTTTATTTACTATGTTTTTTTCTTTATCTGTTAAATAATATAGATCTGAAACTTGTTTAAAATTTGTTTTAAATAAATTGGATTCATATTTTTCTTTGCTTAATACTTCCTCTATTTCATGTTCTTCAAAACATAATGTATATTCTTTTCCACCTTTATCAACTGCTACATAAGTTCCATAAATATGAATAATCTTATAGCCATTTACATAGTCGCCAACCTTTAAAATATCTAACAAACTACTACTATATAATATTCTAAAATCATGTTCATCTATTCTTACCTTTTTTAGGTATGTATATCCTACAAATTTCACTTTGTACCAGTTATCTTTTAAAATCTCTACTACTTGTCCTATTTCTCCACTCCAACTAATTCTTATAAAATCGTTTTTATTTATCATTAAAGTCCTCCACTTTTAATCTTCAAAATATATTTTTATATTATTTAATTTAATCAAATTTTTTGTTTCTTTTTTTAAATTTTCGTATTCTTTTTTTGTCATACTGATTCTTTTTACTCCTAATGAAATTAATTCTTCTATCTTTTTATCCTCTTTCATATATGTCGCTCAACTCCTTTAAATATGGTAACACCCAGTCTGTAGGTATTGTAATAATGCCATAAGAATATTCTCCTATTCCCACATCACTTCTTGTCATATATCCATGTTTTGATAAATAACTATCTGATAATCCTTTCGTTTTATCCTTATTTTCAATTTCTTTAATTAATTGATTTAATCTTTCTTTTTTCACATTCTTTCACCTCGATAATTTTTTAATTTTCATCAAATTCAAACAATAAATCTAATATTTCATATCCTATCTCTAATATAGGTTCAATTAAATCCTTTAGCATTTAACCATCTCCTAACTAAACGCAAATCCTATGATTATTTTGCAACATAATAATACGAAAAATATTAAAGTATATATTGTAACCATCTTTAAAATTAACTTTTTATCTTTTTTCTTTAATATAGAATATATTATTATAGCTATATATACGACTGGAAGTGAAAAGACTAATAAATCTAGTAACGTACTTGATAATACTTTCTAAAATCTTAATTTTTAAACTTACCTATTAAATATCCTATAAAAAAACTTAATAAGTTCATAATAAATAGTTTCATTTAATATTCTCCTTTTTTAAATTTCTTGTAAATTATTACATTTGCTACCATGTTTTCCTTTCCAATTACAGCCTTTCTCTTTTATATCTATAGGTTCTAAATAGCATTTATGTAATTTACAATATGCAACAGCTTTGTACTTATGTAATCGCTTACCATATAGAAAAATTTCTAAATCTTTGTATTTATTGCTGTTTTTTTTCTTTCTGCTCATTAATATTATTATCCTTTATAATATCTGTATTTGGTAAGTTTTTACATGCTTTAAGAGAAATAATTATTTCATTTATATCTGCCATAACAGTCCTTATTGCCATAATTTCACTATCATATACCTTGCCATCGACTTTTATTTCATCACAGATTTCTTTAATTCCTAATACTTTTTCTTTTAAAAGCATTGCAATTCCCTTTATAGCAATTTCTTTGTTTTTAGAATCCATTTTTATCAGTCCTTTCTATTATTTAATTCTTTTATATTTATGACTTAGAATATGTTTAATTGAATTTCTTTCTACTAGAACTAATGTGTCATTATGATTTCCTCCATGTGCTACTATTAATAGTTCTTCTAAAATAAATCCTCTTTTTTTTCCTATGCCGTTAGAATTCCAGCCACAACTTAAACAAATTCCACCAGCTTTTATTATTCTTGCTATTTCATTTTTTTGTTTGCTCCAGTATGAAGCTTGTGTGGTTTGCATATTTACAGCCATATTAAATCTTTTATAACTTTCTGTTATTTGTCTTGGGCTATATGGTGGATCATACAATACAACATCAACACTTTCATCTGGAAACATTTTTAGAAATTCTAAAGCATCTAAATGATAATCTGTATTATATTGTTTGTCTAAATCATTTGTTATAGTTGCTATTTTTGAATTGTTGGCAAATGGGTCAATAATAACCTTTTTATTATTTATATATTTATTTATTAAACTTCTTATTGGTTTTATTGAAAAAGTATTTTTGTTAGGCATTGCCCATTCTCTCCTAATTATCATAAAAATCCGTCCTTTTAATTTTTAAAATAATTTTTTATTGTTTTCATCAATTTTAGCTTTAACTAAATTGAATACTGCTCCTGATGAATCTTTTAAATTTGAATCTTCGCCATTTAACGCATAATGAGTAATTGCTCTATATAATTCTAATTGGTTTTCTTTAGGCATTTTTTCTATTGATTCAAAAAATGTTCTATAAAATATAAACTTTGTTTTTCTCTTTTTTTGTTTTTTAAAATTCATTTTTCTATTCCTCCTATTTAATATTTTTCTTCTTTTTCTCTAGTTTTTGTTGTTTCCAAAACGCTCTCTTTTCTGCATTTGTATATAGCTTCATTTCATGTTTTGAAGTTCCTACAAGAAAAGCATTTGGCTTAATTTTCATTCTGTCTATATCCATCATTTTTACATCTTGTAAAACTGCTTTTTTTCGTCTATGTATATCTTTTTTATTACTTATTCTTGTATCTACAATTACTGTTCCACCTTTTTTTAGTTTTGCAATTTTTACATTTTCTTTTACTAAAAAATTGTATATTCTACCATCTTTTGAAAATTTAACTTTTGCAATAATTTGTTTATTCATTTATTTTTTCCTCCTAGTAATTTATTAAATCTTGTTTTTTAAATGATGTCAGACAATTTGTTCTTGTATCTCTGTAATTAGCAAAATTAGGATATATTTTAACAAGTTTATAATTCTTAAATTTTTTGGGATAATTGAAATTATCAAAATTAAAGTATTCATCATCTTTTTCTGTTACTGTACTTCTATTAAACTTTTTTCGTGTTTTATTTTTTTCAATTTTAGACACTTTTACCAAATCATAAACTTTAATGCTAATAGAAATTCCTGTATTATCTTTAACTTTACTTAATTTTGCAACATCTATAAGCTTATTCTTTAACCCTCTATAACTCAAATTTAAATCTTCATGTTTTTCTTTAAAAAGTACTTCAAGAGTTTTCAAATTTAGTTTTTTATGTTCAACTAAATTTTGCAACAATAAATTCTCACCATTATTAAATATAATTTTTCTTGAATTTATTGCCTTTACAATATATTTCTGTAAATTATCATATATAAAACTATCAAAATTGTAGACCATAATTTTGCCTCCTTTACAGTTTATTTTGTAGCCAACTATTAGCATATAATCTGTTTAGATCGGCTTTACTATATTTTCTTTGACTATAATTTCTATAAGTATTACTATTCTTTGAAGTACTACTTGTCCTTTGAGTTTGAGTATTTTTGCTAATCGAATTATGTTTTTCTAAAGTAATATAATCCAAAATTGCTGTATTAAAGAATGTATCAGCATTTTTAATATATTGATACTCTCTGTTTGTTACTTCTAAGTTATAGTTTTTAATAGCTTTCTCAACTTCTTCTTTAGTTAATTTTCTTAGTCTGTAATTATTGGTTTTAAGTTTTCGACCATTAATAGTCCAAGCTATGTAAAATTCTCTAGCCTTAGATTTTCCGACTTTTTTAGGATAATTCTTCCAAATCTCTTCAAACTCATTAATAGCATTATCTATTTTTTCATTTTTTTCTATTTCCTTTTCACTATTGTGAAATTCTTCATTTTCATTTTCCTTAGAAGATTTTTTTTCAGAAATTGAAGATATATTATATATATTATTATTTATATATTTATTATCTTTAGTATTTATTTGTTTCGGATTTTCCGTAAGTGGTTTTTCCGTATCTGGATTTTCCGTATCTGGTTTATTATCCACTTTCGGATTTTCCGTATCTGGTTCAAGTTGAGTATTTCCAGTAGTTTTACAAGATAACTGTTCAGGCTGTTCATAGATAATATAATTCCAGTCTTTTATTATTCCTTTTTCTCTGATTGCTTCTCTCTTTAAGTACCCATAGTGTTCAAGCTCCTTAAGACCAGAAGTTACACTATCTCTACCATCTTTAGCTGTAGTAATTAATCCTTGAACGGAATAATCCCAGTCATCTGGTAACGATAACATAAAAGATAATAATCCTTTTGCTTTAAAAGATAATCTTTTATCTCTAAAGTGATAATTACTCATTACTGTATAATTTTTTGTTTTATCTACTCTAAAAACACCCATGTTTTTTCCTCCGTATATTATTAAATTTTATTTAAATTTTAATAAATATTAATTAAAATATTAAAAACCTTTAATTTAAAAGACTTATTTTTCAGTAGTTTCATGTTTTAAAATGTTTTCACATTCAAATTTAATAAACTTTAAAGAATCATTGTCTATAATAAAAATATTATCTTTTCTTAAATCTTTTTTTATTTTTTTATCAATACTTTTATTAATTACTAAGACAAGTTTTGAAAGTTTTAAATCTTTAAAATCGCCTTTAAAATGTTTTAAAGTCAAGTTTTCGATTTGAAAGTTAGTATTTAATACTTTAACTTTATATGTATTATTGTTTTTTTCTAAGAACAATGTATTTATAGCTGTTTTTTCTTCATAAATTTCATATTTTAAAAATGTATAATAATCTTTCAACAGTTTTAAAATATCTTTAACATTTAAATTAACATTTTCATTATTGATAGTTTGTATTTTCGTTTTTTCTTTAAAGTAATATGTAATATATGTTAAAATTGCAAAAGTAATTGATAATAGAATAATACTTATAATGTTCAATCTAAAAAGTACAATTAATATTAAGTAAATTACAAAATATATAATTATAAATTTATCAATTTTAAATTTTAATTTTTTATATTCTTCTATTTTGTTTAATAATCTATTTTTCATCTTTTGCCTCTTTCTGTTTTTTATAATTATTTAAAAATTTTAATTCTTCTTCCTGTTCAATTTTTCTTTCTTCGGCTGTTTTTGTAAAATTCCCACCGACAATTACTAAATACATTGAAATAGTAATTAATAAAAAAAGTATTATTATAAATATTTTCATATCATTTTTCTTCTAAATTCCAAAAATTCCAAAAAGCAATGGTGTTAATTCTTTTATTAATTCTTTTTTATCATAATAAATTCTATCTTCGTTCTCATAGAAATCAATAATGTCTTTTTTGTCTTTATTTTTCATATAGTAATTCTGTAAAAGTAGTGCCTTACGTTTATCTGGTACTTTTGTTATAGGAATATTTGTATTTTTATAGTTGCTTGTAATATCATCTTTTAATTTTTCTTTTATATAATTATTAAAAATATTTGTGATGTAATTAAGTTTTAGTTCATTAAGCTTAATTTTTTCTAACTCTATTTCATATTCCTTAGTTGAATTGCCAAGTTTTTCCTCAACTTTTATAGCATTTATATACATGTTTTTTAGATTGTTTATATTATTTCTTTTAAATGCGTATGTTTCTAAAATCTCATTTGTTTCTTTTTTCATATTATTAAGTTCTTGTATTTTTGCGTCTTTTAAAGAACTATTTAAAGACAAATTAATTTCTTCTTTAATAGTTTCAATTATTTTATTTTGTAAATCTAAAAAATTATCTTTTATTTTTTGATCAAGATATTGTTTAGCTTCACCTGTTAGATCCATTTATTTTTCCTCCTAATTAAAATTTTTTTAATTAGCTTATTGCATTTTCAAGTTATCTAATTTTTTTATCTTGTCTAAAATTTTTTTCCATTGCTCTTTTACATCTCTTTTGTTATTATTCATTTTCACTTACTTTTACTTGTAATTTTGCTATGGTTTTAATTAATTCAGTAAAAAAGTAATCTGTTTCTTTGATTCTTTTTAAATAAATATTTAATATTATTGCAACTGCTAATAAGTTAATTATCAAAAGTATTAGTAATAAAATAGAAATAATTGTATATAACATCTTTCGTAACTTCCTTTCATTAATGTCTATTTCTTTTAAAGAAACTAAATTTTTTCTTTTCTGGAACAGCCTGTATTTGTTTACTTGTATCAATTAAAAATTGTGCATTTGCAACACTTATTTTATTAAATGCTTCATCTTTCTTATCGTATCTATCTTGCAAATCTCTATTTTTAGCTCTTTCTTCTGCTAATTGTTTTTCTAAAAATTCTTTTTCTGTTTCCAGTTTTGCGATTTTCACATTTTTTTCTTCTGCTTCTTGTCTTTCTTCTTCTTTTGTAGGTCTTTTAGAATTAATTATTTTATCTCTTAAATAATTTACTCCTTCTATTGTAATAAATTTATTTCCATTTTCATCTTCTCTTGCGTATCCTAATTTTTTAAGTTCTGGTATTTTTCTGTATAAATTTTGTACTGTTTGTCCTATTGCATTAGCTGTTTCTTTAATTGTAAATTCGTTTTCCATAGTATCTCTTTCCTCCTTTTATTTTAATAAATCTTCTATTGTTACTCCTAAAAGTTTGGCTATAGACTGTAATGTATAAACACCTGGATTTGCTGATCTATTCTCTTCTATTCTTGAAATTTTCATGTTTGCACATTTAATTTTATTTCTTTCTGTTGTACCTGCCATTTGTCTTGCCAAGTCATTTCTACTTAAATGTTTTTCTTTTCTAAGTCTGATTACATTTTCGCCAATACTCACTACTTTCACCTTCTTTCACTTATGTTACTAATTCTTGCACAACAAAAAAACAACTTAAACTTCTCTTGATTTAAGTTGCTTGTTATATATTTGTTAATGATAATGTTGTATGGATTTTATTTTTAGAATTAAAATTTAGAATTAAAAAATTTTCTTGAATCTAATTGTATTCTTCCGTGCCTTAGGGAGATTTTTTTATTTCTACCTAAGATTTCGATTAATTACGCAACAGCCCTGTTTTGTGCAATGTCATATATTGAAAAATACACTCCTAAGCTTACCCCTCTCTACGTCTATAAACAATTTTTTAAGATAATTTTAGTAAAAATAATTTATTACATTTCTTGTCTAAACATAATTATTTTATCGTTTTTATTCTTTGAAGTTGAATAACTGGAACTTTCATATTTTTGCCATTCTGTGATAGTTCTTTGCATAATGCAAATATACTTACCTGACAAATTTGGTGGATACTTATTATCATAAAAGTCGTTGTCAACATAAAATATTCTACCTCTCTCCTGCTCGTAATCAATAATATTATTTAAAGCTATAAAAGCTTCACGAAAGCTAGGATATGATGAAAGTATATATGGTTTTCCTTGACCATTTCGCACATAAATGCAAAATTCTTTTTTAGCCTTTTCTTTTTCCATATTTAATCACTTCCATTTTTTAAACAAGAAATATTTTATTTGAATTATAATAATTGGCTTTAAAATGGTCAACAAGAAAAATAATAACAAAAGATGAGTAATTTATAATCTAAAAACCTAAAATCGCTTAAAAACGATTTTAAGGCTTTAAAATAATTTTAAAAAATATTAATATAAAAAATAAATGAACGTAATAAAAAATACGTCCATTTTCATTTAAAAATTTATATATAAATAATAAAAAATTAAAGTCATAAATTTATACAAAAAAATAAGGAGTTAGTGCAATATATTGCACAATCACACCCCCAAGAAAAATTTATTAATAATTATACGCCAATTTGGACACTATTGTCAAGTAATAGTAGCCAAACTCTAGGGTTTCATTTTTTCCTAGGGTATCGAACCCTACGAAAAAAAACTAGATTAGAGGCTAAAGCCTCTTTTTGGTTGTTTAAGAAAAAATTAAAATAAGTTACCATATTATATTTACAATAAACTATAATTTACTACACTTTTGAAGTTAAACAATTATTAAAATTTATTATAAAAAGGCTGAATAGCATAAACACTATACAACCTTTTCTCAGGGTTTAACCTTTAAATATATTAAATTATTCAATTTTTTATATCAATTTTACAAAATTGTCAATCTTTTTCAGTATTTTTTTATTCCTAGGAAATAAAACCTAGGAATAAAAAAACTAAATCTAATTATCATAAAGGTCATTAAGCTCATCAGAGGAATAATTCCTCTCTGGAAAATTATTATTTGAATTCTTTTTCTTTATATTCTTTTTAGTATTTACTTTATTAGTATTTAATAGGGTGTGATTTTCTAGATGTAGATTTTCAAGATATAGAAAACCTGTATCTTGTTTTTTATCTAATGGAAACTCGTAAACTATGTATTCATACTCAATTCTGCCACTTTTTGTTTCATTTGGCATAAGTTTTTTAATTACTAAATAATTATGGTCTTGTAATTCCTTCAAAGTACTGCGAATAGAGGTTAAATTGTCCTTACTTGCAGAGCACAAACCTTTTAAAGAAAAATCCCAAGTATCTGGAAGGCTTAACATATAAGACAAAAGCCCTTTTGCCTTGAAAGATAGCCTTTTATCCTTTAAATGATAATTAGACATAACAGTGTAATTCTTTGTTTTCTCGATTCTAAATATTGCCATATACATACCCCATTTTGGCACTAAAATCATACAAAAAGCCAATTACTTATATTTCGGGATAACTTTGATTTTGTGCAATGTTATATATTCATTTTTCAATGTCCAATATTGTATATTTACTACCCTCCCTCTTTCTCTTTTAAAAATTATATTTACTTTAGTACACACATATATATATACGTTTTATATTTTAACTTATTATTGTATTATGTGGATTCTGAATAGCTACTAGTGAGATATAGAAACTTATTAATAGCATAATATAAACAATAACCATCATTTTTTGTTCTTTTTTAGTACCTACCCTATTTCTTGTTATAAAATAAAAAATACTTACCATTATAATTGGAGGAATTGAATAAAAAATAGTCTACCACAAGCACATCTTATGAAAGTATTAAAAAATAAAAACATTAATAATTCCAATACAATAAAAATTTTTCTTATAATTCTATATCTTTTATTATAATTAATTTGGTTATCTTTGATACTATTTTCTTCGGTTGATGTCGTATATATTCCTTCCCTCTTTTGGTATTATACCTTCATAATTTATATTTGTCCATTTATTTATTATATATTGAAAAAAGTATTTCTCTTTTAAAAGATTTAGCCTTTATAATATAAAAAAATTACTGTATTTATAATTAAAAATTATTAATTATTATTACAAACGACTATGTTCCACTATTTTCAATACTTTCAAGACACAACGCACGAGAATCGATTCTAAGCCTTTTTTATTTAAAACCTATATAATTTTATTACTAAAAAAAGCCTATTTTTACTAATTTTACTATTTTAATTGAATTTATATATAAAATGTCATATAATATGGAAAGATTTTATATTTTTTAGGAGGATAATATGGAAAAAGTTATTTTAAAAGATCTATATAGACAAAAAGAAAAATATGCAGGTAAAGATATTTGTATCGAAGGTTGGGTTCGTACTATAAGAGATTCAAAAACATTTGGATTTATAGAATTAAATGATGGTACTTTCTTTAAAAATGTACAAGTAGTTTTTAATGATAATTTAGTAAACTTTAATGATATTTGTAAATTAACTATTAGCTCTACAATAAAAGTTGAAGGTAATTTTATATTAACAGAGAATGCTAAACAACCATTTGAAATACAAGCAACTGCAGTAGAAATAGAATGTTTATCAGATAATAGCTATCCACTTCAAAAGAAAAGACATTCATTTGAATATTTAAGAACAATTGCACATTTACGTCCAAGGAGTAATACATTTAATGCTGTATTCCGTGTTAGAAGTGCACTAGCATATGCAATACATAAATTCTTCCAAGAAAAAGGATTCGTATATGTAAATACACCTCTAATTACAGCAAGCGATGCAGAAGGTGCTGGAGAAATGTTTAATGTAAATTCATTTGATTTAAATAATTTGCCTAAAGATGATAAAGGAAATGTAGATTTTTCTCAAGACTTCTTTGGAAAGCCAGCACATCTAACAGTAAGTGGTCAATTAAATGCTGAAACATTTGCAGAAGCTTTTTGCAATGTATATACATTTGGACCAACATTCCGTGCTGAAAATTCTAACACTGTTAAGCATGCCGCAGAATTTTGGATGGTTGAACCTGAAATATGCTTTGCAGACTTAAATGACGACATGGATTTAGCTGAAGAAATGATTAAATACATCTTTAAATATGTTATAGATAATTATCCAGAAGAAATGCAATTCTTTAATAATTTTGTAGATAAAGGTCTTTTAGATAGATTAAATAATGTTATAAATTCAGATTTCGCAAGAATTAGTTATACCGATGCTGTTGCAGAATTAGAAAAACATAACGATGAATTTGAATATAAGGTTAGTTGGGGTGTTGATTTGCAAACCGAGCATGAAAGATATTTATGCGAAAAGATATTCCAAAAACCAGTATTTGTAACTGATTATCCAAAAGAAATTAAAGCATTTTATATGAAACTAAATGATGATGGAAAAACTGTTGCAGCAGCTGATTTATTAGCTCCTGGAATAGGTGAAATTATTGGTGGAAGTCAAAGAGAAGACGATTATAATAAACTATTAGCTAGAATAAAAGAATTAAATATGCCAATAGAAAATTATGACTGGTATTTAGATTTAAGAAAATATGGTAGCTGTAAACATGCAGGCTTTGGTCTTGGATTTGAAAGAGCTATTATGTATTTAACAGGAATGCAAAATATTCGTGATGTAATACCTTTTCCAAGAACACCAAATAACTGCGAATTCTAACAGAGCAAATGTTTGGTATTCGTTTAATAGTAAAGTCCCCTATCTTATTAATTTAAGATAGGGGACTTTTATGTATGTTAAATAATAGAGATTTAGAAAGCACCTGCTCCCCCGCCTCCGGCCTCCTCCACCACCGGAACCAGAGCCGGAATAGCCAGTAGAAGAATTTATTGAAGTTGTAAATGAAGATGAATAGCTAGACATACACAAGACTGGATATGTTAAATATATCTTATCATCTGAGTATCCAGCTTTTATTAATTCTTCTTTGAATTCTTTCGCTACTTTATCTGCAATACCAAATAAGGAAGCAAATACCAAGTATTCATTCCAAATACTTATCTCTATCGGGTATCTGTCCTTTATTAAACTATAATCTTTTAAATACTTCCATAGTCCAAGTACTTCTTTTTGCTCTTGAGCATATTGGTCGGTAGGAATTTTATATAAATCATCTAATATTACTACTACAATAAATGAAAACAATGCTATAAAAATAGAAGATATAATTAATTCTATAATTCCAAGTGCTTTATCAGGATTCATTACCAAAGTATTAAATAAAAATACTATTAATAATGTTACAATTAATATTATGAAATTTAATATTAAACTTGTCTTAACTTTTTTATACATTTTTTTATTATCAATTAATTTTTTTGAGCTAGCTTTAGAGATTTGTTGAACTAATTTTCTGTTCTTAGAAATTTCTTTAAAGCGAGCATTTAATTCTACTGTTGTTTCTGTATAAGCTGAAGCATTAAAATCTGTAGATATTTGATCTGAAAAAATTAATGATAGTATTTGTTTTTCATATGGACACAATTGGGTAAAATCTGCATTCTGATTAATAGAAACATTATATTCATAATCAGCTTCTTTTTTCTTATTAGCACCTTTTTTTGTTTCCATATTTAATATTTTCCTATTAGTTAAATCTAGTATTGTTGCAATAATTAAATTAGAACTTAGAGCATTAGTACTCTTTGCTGGTAATAATGCTTGATATTCTAATAAATTTAAACGTTTGGGTATATCTCTAAAATAGTTTGCATTTTTTACAGTTGTTCTATATTTTTTACTTTTAATAATTCCATACGTTAGGAAAATTATGCATAAAATAACTAGTAATACTACTAAAATAACATTAATCGTTATATGTATAAAATATCTAGTATTTCCTAAAGACATACTATTTTCAATTTTATATAGACTGTTAAAATCATAATCATTATTATATTTTTTTGTACAATTCATTAGTACAGTATTAGGAAAAACTATTCTAGCATCAACAGGCTTACCAGATGGAATATTTCTAATATTAAAACTAATACAATTTGATGCCGAATCCAACATAACTTGTATATCCTCTAGTTTTGTAGCATATGTATGAGGATAATATTTTACATCATCCATATTTATAGATTTTGGCAAATAAATATCTAAATTAAACTCATCTACATCAGTTTCTATCCCATTACCTATAAAATTATAATATATTTCACTCATATCATTATATTGAACAACTGCATCTGTTATATCATATGAATAATGTACAGTTTGAAAATTATTAGAAGATATTGGAGAATAAACCATTATATCATATCCGTCTGTTCTATCTGCATTTACTGCATCTACAGTGTAAACACCATTATCACCTTTCTCAGCATTAGATGCTTTTGTAAAATTGGTTGTTATATTAGCTGGATTTGTAACAGCGACAGTTATATTTTCAATTCCAGTTGCTTGATATCTAGCAGAGTTTGGTTCCATTGAATCTTTATTAGTTTTATAAAAATATCTTAAATCACGCGTTAAACCATTTGCGCTACTAGAAAAATAATAAGTAATAGACTCATCTATATGAATTGTTCCGTCTTCTTGAATATAAGCATCCATATCATAATTGGTAATATCATAAGATGGTCCATCTGCTAATACATTGTTAGGTATTAATGCTATAACTGCCAAAATAATAGATATCATTATTATCTTTAATTTCTTTATATGCACCATATAAAAGCACCTCATCCCCAATTATTTAAATCTTCTTAAATATAAATCTATTTTATCTAGAAATTCTGCATTATTCTTTGTTTGTACCATTTGAGAAATAATGTTTTCTGTAACATCGGCTACAGGTAAATTATTTAAAGCCTTACGCAATGCATAAACAGTCTCCATTTCCTTAGGAGTAAGAAGTAAATCTTCTCTTCTTGTACCAGACTTATTAATATCAATTGCAGGGAAAATACGTTTTTCAGATAATTTCCTATCTAAATGTACTTCCATATTACCAGTACCCTTAAACTCTTCGAATATTACATCATCCATTCTACTTCCAGTTTCTATTAAAGCTGAAGCGAGTATAGTTAAACTTCCTCCATTTTCTATGTTTCTTGCAGCACCGAAAAATTTCTTAGGCTTATGTAATGCATTTGGATCAAGACCTCCAGATAAAGTTCTACCAGATGAAGGAATAACTAAATTATATGCTCTAGCAAGTCTTGTAATACTATCTAGTAAAATAACAACATCTTTACCTTGTTCTACAAGTCTTTTAGATCTCTCTATTACCATTTCTGCTACTTTTACATGATGTTCTGGCAATTCATCAAATGTTGAATATATTACATCTCCATTTATAGAACGTTTCATATCTGTAACTTCTTCTGGTCTTTCGTCTATTAATAATACTATTAATTCTATTTCTGGATTGTTTTTTGTAATACTATTAGCAAATTTTTTAATTAAAGTTGTTTTTCCAACTTTTGGTGGAGCCACAATCATTCCTCTTTGTCCTTTTCCTATTGGACTAATTAAATCTATCATTCTCATTGCATATTCATTTGGCTCAGTTTCTAATTTTATTCTTTCGGTTGGATAAATAGGTGTTAAATCGTCAAATTTCTTTCTCCTATATGCTTTTTCTGGTGCCTCACCATTTACTTCTCCAACGAAAATTAAAGATGGGAATCTCTCCCCTTCCTTTGCCATTCTGGAAATTCCTTTTATATGGTCACCTGTATCTAGTTTAAATCTTCTTATTTGTACTGGGGAAATATATACATCATCTGGTGTAGAAAGATAATTTTCGCCCCTTAAAAAACCATATCCATCAGGTAATACTTCTAATATTCCTTCTGCAATTTTGTCATCACTATTAGTAATTTTATATGTTGTATTACTATCTGTTACAACACTTTCATTATTTTTGTCTTCGTTATTAGTTGTATCATTTTCTGTTAATAGGTCAATTAATTCACTCTTTTTATATTTTGAATATCCTTTAATATTTTTGTTTTTTGCAAGCTCTCTTAATTCACTTAGACTATAATCTTCTAAGTTCATAAAATCCCTCCTATATTTAATTAAGCTAATTACATGAGAAATAATATTCTAGATTAAAAGTTTGATAATAAGAAATAGAAAAATAAATGGATAAAAGAAGTATATATCTGTTATTAAATAAGAATACGAAAATAGAAGTTTAATAACAGATATATATGTATAAAGTCTTTAGAATCCTATTATTAATATTTTAAATTTTATTTATTGGCGTCAACATAAACTCTCTCATTAGGTAAATACATGTCTAATTTATCCCTAGCGATTTGTTCTATGTATTCATCGGAATTAATGTTTGCTTCCATATCTGCTAATTCGTTTTTATATTCTTGTTGATCTTGAATTTGTGAAGAAACATAATCTTGTTCTGTTTGATATGAATTTAATGTTGTTTGTTGTTTAATAAGAACATAAATAAAATAAGATAATACAATTAAAATTATAATAACTTTTAATATTTTTTTATTTCTAAAAATTCTTTTCATAAGTATATTTTCTCTCCTATAATCAATTCTACCTAATTATACATTATAATTGTTTTTTTGTATAGTTTTTTTTGATTTATTTTTACAATTTTTTAGACAATTAGTTATAAAAACACAAATTTTCTTAAATAACGATGTAAAAAAGTCTAATAATATTTTTACAGGTGTAAGAATTTTTAATAATATGCTATTTACTAACTTTGTAAATAGCATTATATATATAACTATGCCTAATAATATTCCAATAAAAAGATATGCTCTTAATTCTCCATCATTAAACTTAAATATAGCTGTAATTATTAAAAATCCTGATATTAGCCAAAATAAAATATCTTCTATATATGTAATAAAATTATTTGTTTTAAATTTTTTCCTTAAAATTCTAAATATATCAAATATAAAACTAATAATTAAACCTAAAATAATAAATACAAAAAAATTATATAGTTGTAACATACAAAACCCCTAGATTATCTAAATATTTTACTAAAGATATTTTCACCTTTCTTTTCCTCTGTATCTTGGCTGTATCCTATATTTGATATATTTCCTTCTATTTTTACTTCACTTTCATCTATGTTTAATTTGTTTATTTTTAATTCCGAACCTTTTATTGTAAGCATACCTAAATCTGTTGAAAGAATAACTACTTGATCGTCAAAACTTAAAATATCATTTATCCCTGTTACATTTAATTTTTCTCTATTTTCTAAAACAACATTTTGCATAACATTAATATTATTTTGCTTTCTTTCCTCTACCATAACTCGTACCTCCTTAAATATATATATTCAAGACATGTATAAATTATTACTATAAACAAAATAAAACTGGAAATAGTACTAAACTATTTCCAGTTTACATTAATTATTTGTCTTATCTTGATCCTGTTGTTTTAATTTTAAATAGCCAAGTTCTTCCCATCTGTTATATGCCAAATTTAATTTAAATAGCAATTTAGGTTTAGCTCCTGCTCTGTTTTTATCTACAACACAAGCATAATATCTTACGTCCGGATCATCATATTTTACTAAGTCATAACATTTTTCATCCATTTCTTCTATTGAATATTCGTAATCTTTATAATTTTCATGATTGATTTGCTTTACCAAACATAATGTATCCAACACTTCTTTTACAGTTCTACTAGCTTGTAAGTCATTGATTGTTAAATTTATTGGCCAAGTTGCTGTTTCTGTTAATTGTAATGTTGAAAAAATAAACATATTAAAATTTTGTGCTAGGTTAGAAAGAATAGTTGCGGTTTTCTTTACCTCTTCCCCATTTCCTATGTGTTCAGTATCAGTTTTTAATGTATCATAAAATATATATTCAATATGTTTCATATAATAGTAATTCATTATAACTTTTTGCAATTCGTCATTAGTATGATCTGTTATATTAATAAAATAAATTGAATTATAAATTTCTTTGTTTATCCAATCTGTAACAGTAATAGTGTCTCTAAATTCTTTAGAAATTTTAGCTAGCCTTTTTACAAAATCAGCTCTAGATTCTCCTTCTTCTTGTAAAATAAAACCATCTTCATCAGTCTTTACATCCGAACCTTCATCTGCTCTAAATTTAAATTCTAGTAGTTCTCCTTCTGTTTTATGTAATTTTTTACCATGAATTTTTTGGATTTCTGGATCATTTATAATTGTTGTCATTAAACATAATTTCATTTTTTCTTCTGACATTTCGTTTGAAATTATTAAAACTCTTTTTTTATGTACTAATGATAAATTTGCAACTAGATTGATTGTAAATCTACTCTTACCAGAGTTAGAAGGCATTGCAACAGCCATTGTTTCACCTTTTCTTAATCCTTTAAACTCTTTTGTTAAACGTTCAAATGGTAATGGAATTCCTGTAGTTAAGTTGTTTTCCCCTGTTTCTAGGAATTCTGTAAGACCTTTATTTAGTACAGCTCTTTTAAATTTTTCTGTGGCAGTAACTTGTTCAACCGCACTTTCTACTTCTTCTACTGACATTTGATCATATAATTCGTAATTTCTAATTTCAACAACTTTTTCTTGAACACTTTTGATTGGTATTTTTAAATACCAATTTCTTAAAATAAATAATTTTTTTAAATCTATATATACTTTTTCCATAGTAACTGTTCTTTGTAATTTTATACGAGTTACTAATTGCTTCTTTAATTCATATACTTCTTTTGTTGTTTTTGCAAAGTTAAATTTTCTTTTTACTGCTTCTGGTGCATATTTTTCGCCTTCTGTAAAGATAACACTTTTATATAAGTTTAGCATTCTTTCATCTTGGAAGCATACTTCATCATATAAAAAATTATAGCTTACTATATATCTTGGATCATAAAGTAGTAGACCAATATAGTCTTCTTCTAAGTCCAAATCTAGTAATTCTTTTGGAAATCTTTCTACTTCATCTTCTTTTATTTGTTCTGCTTCGAATTTTTTCTTTTCTGTTTCTAAGGCATCTCGTTCATCTTTTTCCTTTTTTGTTTGTCTTTTTTTTAGTTCTTTCTTCTTATTTTGCAAAGCGACATTTAATTCTTTTATACCGTCAAGAGCTTTTTTTAAGTCATTTTTGCCAATTGCATCTTTGATTTCTTGAATTTTACCAGCATTGTCTTTTGTTACTGGTATATGATTTAATAAATCATATAATTGTGTTACATTGCTATCAGTTGTTCCCATTTTTTTACTCCCTTTTCCTATAATTTTAATTTATTATATCAATAAAGAAAATTTTTTTAAAGGCTTTTTTATAAAATTCTAATCAGGATTTAGGGACATTCCTTGTTTTCCATATAATAGGAAAATGCGGGGATTACCCCCGCTTGTTTCCTGGAAGATATTCAGAGATTTGTGCATAAAATCTGATTCTTCGTAAGACTTCTTCGTCTTCCTCAGAAACCAGAACAGTCCGCTCAATACCGAGCTTTTTTTCTTGCTTTTTAAGGTGTTTGAATTCCTCAATAGCAAGAATCAATGCTGGTACTCCTACCGAGTTTGCATAATCCTTCAGTTTTTCCATCTGCGCTTTTGACTCTTTCAAGAAAAGCCGGGAAATCTGTACAATTTCCTGCAGTGACGGATCATAGGGCAAATATTCCTCTTTTGCCAGTTTTTTTAGTTCGCGATGCAGTAAGTTAATGAAATTTCTAGGATTTCCATACCTATCGCGAATAATTCTAAATTCGTTTGGAAAATTGCTATCTTCCAAGATTTCAGATTCACGGACTTCTTTGTCATTTGCATACACTGCCTCCTCACAGAAATCCTCGACTAGTTTAAGATGAGCTGACAATATTTTCCGGCATAAAGCTTCCACCTCTGTCATTACATTTTCCTCCTTTTTTCAACTTTCTTTTGTATCACTCTTAATTATACCATAAAACACGTATTTTGACTAGTTTTAATAAAAACAAATGCTATTGTATTAGTTTATAATATATGATATAGATATAATAAGTTTTATAGAGGAGGTGTGATTTATGCAAGATAATAATTTTAAATTTTGGGCTCCAAATAAATATAAAAATTATACACAATTAATGGTTGTTTTTCTAATAATTGTTTTTATTGCTTTAATATTTATGTTTATAAATGTAGATATTGGAGCTTTACTTCTTATGATAGCATTAATTTATGGCATTTTATGTTGTCCTCTAATTATATTTGTGATGTTTATGATTAGAAGAAAAACAATATTATTTGAGCGTGGAGTTTATGTGTTTGATAAAAAATTATATGTTGTAATGTTTACCAATCCGAACTTTAATAATGTTGAAAGTAATAAGATTTATTTTAGTGGTATAAGTGGCATGGAAGAAATTTTGAATTTGTCTGAATTACCACTTGTATATGAAATTACTACGGTAAAAGAAGTAAATAAAATTAACAATAAAAAATATAAAATTACATTGGATTATTTAATTCTTAATAATAATTCTATTCAGACAGCAACAATTATGCTAGAAAATAGATATGATAATTTTGAAGACTTAATAAATTGTTTTATTAACTTAAGCAAAAATAAAGAAGAAGCCTAGATAAGCTTCTTCTTTATTTTTACATATCAACTTTAATATTGTCTCCTTCGATTTTTCTGTCTTCTAATTCAAATAATTCTCCTTCTTTAAAATTAAATATTTTGCCAATAATATTAGAAGGAAAAACATTTAATTTTGTATTATATTTAGTAGTATCATTGTTATAAATTCTTCTGGCAGCTTGTAATTCGCTTTCAACTTTTATAAGACTTTTTTGCAATTTTAAAAATTGTTCACTAGCTTTTAAATCTGGATAATTTTCAACTACTAATATTAAATTATTATATTGTTCATTTAATTTATTCAATGCATCTTTGTCCTTATTTTGATTATAAGCAGTTCTATATTCTGTTATTTTAGTTAAAACATCTTGTTCATAATCAGCATAACCTTTCGTTACTTCTACTAAATTTGGTATTAAATCAAATCTCTTTTTTAAATAAACATCTATAACACTATAAGAGTTTTTCATTTGTTTTTTTAGTGTTACAAATTTATTATATGTGATAATAACATATAATACTATAATAACTAATATTACTATTAATGCTATTGTCATTATATTCCTCCCCTATTCTATTGTTCATAATTATATTTAGTATAAAACTTTTTATAAAAATTGTCAAAAAATTTACATACTATATTAAGTTATGATAGAATATCTTAAATAGGAGGAATTACAAATGATATTTTTAGAGATTTTAATCGTAGTAATGGTTGGTTTTTTAGTATACAAATTTATTTTAATGCCAAATTTTTCTACTAAAAAGGTAGATATAGCCCAGACACCTAAAGAATTTGGAGAATTATATAACAAATTTAATGAACTTGATTTTTTAGATATAACTATTAGTAAAAAAAAGCTGATGATTTTTAGTATTATTGGTATAATCAGTTTCATGGCATTCTTATTTACTTTTATTTTTACATATTTAAATTCTTTTAATATGGCTTTTGCTATAATTCCATTAATTGCATTAGCTGTAACAGTAATATTATTTTTACTAGAATTTAAAAAATTTAAAGTGAAATATTCAAATGTTATAAAAAGATTTCTACAATTAATAGATCCTAGCTTAACTTATAATAATACATCATATGTAGATGAAGAAAATTATTATCAAACTGCTTGTTTTGATAATTTACAACTTAGTAGCTTAATAACAAAAGATACAATAAGTGGTGCTACTAAAGATAATTATAAGTTTTATGCTTCTAATATTTCAGCAACATCCACAGATGAAAATGTATTTAACGGAATTTTTTCTACAGTTATTTTAGATAAAACAATTCCATCATACACTAAAATAAATACCGAAAACTTAGAGCATAATACTACATATGCGTTAGGAACAACTAATTCATTATTAAAATATATAGAAATGGATAATGCAAATTTTAATAAAGTTTTACATGTATATTCAAATGACAGAATAAATGCAACAGAAATATTAACATCAGATATGTTAGATTATTTATCAGAATTTTATAATAAATATCATGTTAATTTCCAAATTGTATTTACAGGAAATTATGTATATTCAAGATTCTATATTGATCAATTATTTACACCATCTTTTATAGGTAATTTGTTTAATAAAAATAATTTTGCATTATGCTATATTATAATAACATTCATTTTAGATATAATAGATAAACTTTCAAATAATATGTCAAACTTTGAAGAATAACATAAGGAGGAACAAATGATTTCACGTGATATGAACCCCGAATATCTAAATTCTTTTTTAGACTATTCTGTAACAATTTTAAATAAATCACCAAACACAATAAAAGAATATAATTATGACTTAGCAACGTTCTTGAAATTTATTATGGTTCATTTTCATCTTACAAATGCTAAAGATTTTAAAGATATTAACATAAGCAATTTATCTCTTGATGTAATAAAAAAGATAGAATTAAATGATATTCATGCTTTTCTTGCATATTTAACAACTACATATCATAGTAAAGCCGCTACTCGTGCAAGAAAAGTTAGTAGTATTAGAGTATTTTTTAATTATTTATCACAAAAAGCCAATTTGATAGAAAAAAACCCTGCACAAAATTTAGAAACTCCAAAGATAGAAAAACGTATGCCTAAATATTTAACTCTTGATGATAGTAAAAAATTATTAACTGTTACAAGTGATGAAGAACGTAATAAAGAAAGAGATTATGCAATTATAACTTTATTTTTAAACTGTGGGCTTCGTTTGTCCGAATTAGTTGGTATAAATATAAATGATATTTCATTTGATGATGCTAAAATGACTGTAATAGGTAAAGGTAATAAAGAGAGAACAATCTATTTAAATAAAGCTTGTCTAAAAGCTATTAATGACTATTTAGAAGTTAGACCTAAGATTGGTATAAAGCCGGATTCAGTTAAAGCATTGTTTCTAAGTGAGAGAAAGGAACGAATTAGTAAAAGAACAGTTCAATATGTAGTTGATAAAGAATTAAGACGTGCAGGTTTAGACACAAAAAAATATTCTACCCATAAATTAAGACATACTGCAGCAACACTTATGTATCAGTATGGAAATGTTGATATAAGAGCTCTTCAAGAGCTTTTAGGACATGAAAGTATTTCTACAACAGAAATTTATACTCATGTTGCTAATGAACAAGTTAGAAATGCAGTTGATGTAAATCCGCTTTCGGATTATTCAGCAGATAAATAAAGCAAAAGTCACTAACTGTAATACTGGTTAGTGACTTTTAATGTGAAACCAGATTTTTCTATAATATCAATTGCTTACCCTATTACTGGTTGTATCTGTTTGTTTTCTAATGCTCCTTTTATGGTAGGTATTAAATAATCAAATTTGAACACTATAGATGTAGGTTTGGTAATAGGATTATCTTGTGTAAATGGCACAAAGTAATAATTTTTCCTATTCAGTAATTTTCCTATGTTTTCAGCAGAACCTGAAAGTCCATCATTTGTTGAAATGCCTATTACCAGAGGTCGCTGATTACGTAAATGCGATTTTATTGCCATAACAGCAGGCGTATCAATTATTGAATTTGCAAGTTTAGCAATGGTATTGCCAGAACAAGGTGCTACAACCATAATATCAGTTAATCCTTTTGGTCCTATAGGCTCTGCTCCCTGTATTGTATGAATTATTTTGTTTTCTGTAATACCTTCTATTTCTTCTATAAAATCTTTAGCATTTCCAAATTTAGTGTCTAAATTATAGCTATTATATGACATTATGGGTAGTATATTTGCTCCTAATTCTTTAAGCTCTTTTATTTTAGGGATTACTTTTTTAAATGTGCAAAAAGATCCAGTTAAAGTAAACCCTATATTAATATCTTTTAATTCCATACTCTTCCCCCTTTCATATTATCTTTATATATAATATGAAATTATGTTAATTATGGTATGATAAATTTTATATAAAAACAAAGTGGGAATTAATTCTCGTCCTCCACGTGGACGCTGTTCCTTGGGAAGCGAACAGCCTTTCTTTTCCAGCAAAATACATCAGTTTTCCTATCAATAGCTTCAGTTTCAACAACACTCCTAATTTTTAATATTAAGGAATCTGATAGACCAGTGTAAAAATCATCTATTGGATATATTGATGTATATCCTTTGCAGAGATGTTTAAATAAAATCTTATTTGTATCTTATGCTTAGTCCATCTTAATTTATTAGAACTCATTCAGCAATAATGCTTTTTAATTTATTGGCTTTATGTAAACAAAATGAACTTTAAGGATAATCCCTAAAGTTCAAAATCAATTATTTTATTAATTCTAGTGTTTGTTTTGCTATCATTAGTTCTTCATCTGTTGGAACTACATATACTTTAATTTTAGAATCATCTGAAGAAATTAATCTTTCTTCACCTTTTACATCATTTCTCTCGTCATCTATCTCTACACCTAAGAATTTTAAATTTTCGCAAATTCCTTTTCTAATATTCTTTTGGTTTTCTCCGATTCCTGCAGTAAATAGCATAACATCAAATCCATTCATTGCAACAGCACATTTTGCTATTTGAGCAGCAATTAAATAATTGTGTATTTTTATTGCAAGTGCAGCTTGCTCATTTCCTTCTGCGGCTGCAGCCTCCATATCTCTACAGTCTTGTGTAACTCCTGATAATGCTAAAATTCCAGATTCTTTATTTAATATATGTTCCATTTCGTCAGGTGTTAAACCTTCTTTTCTCATAATAAAAGTAACAATTGATGGATCAATATCACCAGAACGTGTTCCCATTGGAATTCCAGCAAGTGGTGTAAGTCCCATACTTGTTTCTACAGATTTACCATCTTGAACTGCACATATACTTCCACCTTGACCTAAATGACAAGATATAATTCTTAAGTCTTCAATTGGTTTTCCTTCTAATTCAGCTACACGGTTAGCAACATATTGATGTGAAGTTCCATGTGCACCGTATTTTCTAATACCATATTTTTCATAATATCTTTTTGGTATTGCATATATATAATGTTCTTTTGGCATTGTTTGGTGAAATGCTGTATCAAATACAGCTACCATTGGTTTTCCATTCATTAATTTTTGTGCAGCTCTTATTCCCATAATTGCAGCTGGATTATGAAGTGGTGCTAAACTTATACATTCTTCAATTCCCTTTATAACTTCTTCTGTAACTATTACAGGTTTGTTGAACTTCTCACCGCCATGAACTATTCTATGTCCTGTAGCATTTATTTCTTCTAATGAATCAATTACTTTATATTCTGGATTTAGTAATTGTTCTAAAGAAAATTCTAGTGCTTCTTCATGATTGCATACAGGTTTTTCTAATCTATATTTTTCACCATTTACTTTATGTGTTAAGAAAGAATTGGGTTGACCTATTCTTTCAAAAGTTCCTTTTGCCATTACTTTTTCAGAAGCCATATCTATTAATTGATATTTTAATGATGAGCTTCCACAATTAATTACTAAAATTTTCATATTAAACCTCCAACAAATTTATTTATCTTGCTCTTGTGCTTGTACTGCAGTAATAGCTACAACACCTTCTATATCTTTGCTACTGCATCCTCTTGATAAATCATTAACTGGTTTTGCAATACCTTGACATAGTGGTCCATATGCTTCTGCTTTTGCAAGCCTTTGAACTAGCTTATAGCCAATATTTCCAGCATTTAAATCTGGGAAAATTAAAATATTTGCCTCTCCCTTCAATGGACTTCCTTTAGCCTTATATTCTGCAACTTCTGGAATTATTGCAGCATCTAATTGTAATTCACCATCTACTAATAATTCTGGTGCTTTTTCTTTTACTAAATTAGTTGCATTAATTACTTTATCTGTTAATTCAGATTTTGCGCTACCATGTGAAGAATAAGAAAGCATTGCTATTTTAGGTGTTTTACCTGTTAATAGTTCAAAACTTTTACTAGATGATATTGCTATTTCAGATAAAGCATCACTATCTGGATTTTCGTTTAAACCACTATCTGAAAATAAGAAAACACCATTTTCTCCATATGTACAATTAGGTACAATCATCATAAAAAAAGCAGATACTAATTTAGTGCCAGGTGCTGTTTTTAATATTTGAAGTGCTGGTCTTAAAGTATCTGATGTAGAATGAACAGCTCCAGAAACTAGTCCATCTGCATAACCTTGTTTAACCATCATCATTCCAAAATAAATATTATCTAACATAAATTCTTTTGATTTTTCTATTGTCATTCCTTTATGTTTTCTTAATTCATAGAATTGTTCTACAAATTCATTATAATTTTCAGAATTATTAGGGTCTACAATTTCTGCTTCTTCTATGTTATCTAGACTAAGTTCTTTTGCTCTTTTTAATATTTTATTTCTATTTCCTATTAATATTATTTCTGCAAATTTTTGTTTTAATACTTCTGATGTAGCTTTTAATGTTCTATCATCGTCTGATTCTGGAAGTATTATTCTTTTTATATCTTTTTTTGCTCTATTTTTAATTTCATCTATAAAAGCCATTTTAATCCTCCTTTTTGTTTTGTTGGCTAAGAATTATCGCCTCTTCAATTATATATTAGTATTTTTTTATTGGCAAGCTAAAATATATTAATTTATAAACTTTACTTCATTATTATTTGAATCATTAATCTTAAATAGTTCTAAAGTATTTCCACCGCCAATTATTAACTGCTTTATTAATATATTCCATCTCCTTATAAAGATTGTTCTGAATCGTCTAGTTTTCTTTTTCTTTCTGTAATAGCTCTTCTTAGTAGTTTTACTCCATTTTCTGTTCCTCTAACTCCCAATCTTAATCCTTCTTCTTGTAAGTCTGGAATTCTCTCTATATCTACATTTAAAAATCTGTTATGTTTATTAGAATATAAAAATACAGTAGGATCTTGCTCTCTTATGAATATACAACTTGTATATTCTTCTTGACTCACTTTACAAGGAAAAATATAGAGCTTTTTCCAAATTTCATTTTCTGCTAAACTTGTTAGCATTTTATAATAAAAAGAATATTGTTGCATATATCCCATATTGGCTGAAATATTAATTATATTCTCGTCGCCTATAAATTTTGTTACTTTATCTTTTAATGGTAAACCAGATAACTCTGCAATAATTGAGCTTATAACTTCATCTGTATATTCTCCAGTTTCGCTTGTATATCCTATGTTCCTATCTACTCTTTCTAATTCTTCTGTGGGAACCTCAGTTAATAAAACATATTCATCATCTGTTGTACCAAAATGTCTTGTTCTCCTACCAGTTTGTATAAACTCTAAATCAGCCTGTAGATCAAGCTTTATCCTATCACCATTTTTTAGTGTAAGAATATTAAACACATGTTCTAATTCTTTTGGTTCATGTGTAACTGTACAATTATATCCTAATTTCTTAAAAATATATTCACATTGTCTAGCTAACGAATAACATATAATTTCTCTATCTTCAAGTCTATCTTCAACTCCAGTTCCCTTTTTAGCTAGTCTATATATTTGCTTTTGAGTCGCTGTATTTCCGAAATAATATCTTACATCAAAAGTCTTGTTCTTTCCGATTTCTATATAAATTTTTCTAATAAAGCTTAACTCATCTAATTCTTGGTATTCTGGATTTGTTTGAAATTCATATAATAGTTCTTTTACTTTCAATATTTTAACCTTCTATCATTTTTAATATTTCTTCTTTTAATTCTCTTACAATATTTTCTTGAGGAATCTTTCTAATTATTTTTCCTTTTTTAAATAATAAACCTTCTTTTATTCCACCAGCAATACCTATATCTGCATTACTGGCTTCTCCTGGTCCATTTACTGCACATCCCATAACAGCAACAGTTATATCACTATTTATAGTTTGTAAAAATTCTTCTACTTCTTTTGCCATTGGTATTAAATCTATTTGTGTTCTACCACAAGTAGGACATGAAACTAATGTTGGAACATTATTATACAAATTACAATCTTTTAATATTTCTTTTACAACCCTAATTTCTTCTATAGGATTATCTGATAAAGAAACTCTTATTGTATCACCTATTCCCTCTCTTAATAAAGCTCCAAGCCCAATACTTGATTTTATAGTTCCGCTAAATGCTGTTCCAGCCTCTGTTATTCCTAAATGTAATGGATATTTAAAAGTTTTAGCTGCCTCTTCATAGCTTTCTATACATAAATCTAAATTAGAAGCTTTTAAAGATATTGCTATATTATAAAAGTCCAAGTCCTCTAATATTTTTACATGCCTTTTTGCACTTTCTACCATTGCTTTAGCTGTTGGCTTACCACCATACTTTGCTAACAAATCTTTTTCCAAAGATCCTGCATTAACGCCTATTCTTATAGGAACATTATATTGCTTGCATTTGTCTACAACTGCTTTTACTTTTTCTTTACCACCAATATTACCTGGATTAATTCTCACTTTGTCTACTCCAGCTTCTATAGCACATATTGCAATTTTATAGTCAAAATGAATATCTGCTACTATTGGTATATGTATTTGTTTTTTTATATCTTTAATTGCTTTTGCATCTTCCATATCTAAACATGCAACACGTATTATCTCGCAACCAGCTTTCTCTAGTTCTAATATTTGTTTAACAGTTGAAGCTACATCTTTTGTTTTAGTATTTGTCATAGATTGAATAATTACTTTGTTTTGACCTCCTATTTGGACATTTCCTACTTTTATAGGTCTAGTTTCAGTTCTTTTATACATAACATCCTCCATTATTTTTTTGTTAATTTAGCTATTAAAGCTTTTATCTTTATTCCTTTTTCTGAGAACATTTTTTCATGTTCTGTTTGGATGTCTTCCCAATCAGTCTCAGAATGTAAATCATAGGTTAGTTTTATAATTTCGAATCCACTTTCTTTAAAATAGTTTATGCTAGATTCAAATAAATCATCATCATCTGTTTTAAAATGTATTTCTCCACCTGCTATTAAAAATTCCTTATACTTTTCCAATTGTCTTGTATGTGTTAATCTTTTCTTTCTATGTTTTCCTCTAGGCCAAGGATTACAAAAATTAATATAAATTCTTTCTATATTATCATTATTATTCATTGTTAATAAAATTCGTTCTATATCAAATCTAGTAAGAATAACATTGTCTGGCTCTTTATGGCTAGCTTCAAATTCTTGTTCTACATTTCTTTTAGCTAGTCCAAGCATAGCATCTACTAAATCTATTGCAATATAATTTATGTCTGGGTTTTGTAATGCTATTTGTGATATAAAATTACCTTTACCACATCCAAGTTCTAAATGTATTGGATTATTTGTATTTTTAAAAGCTGTTTTCCATTTTCCTTTATAACCTTCTGGATTATCTATATAAAATTTGCAAGCTTCTAATTCTGGTCTTGCCCATGGCTTAAATCTAATTCTCATTTTATTCCTCCAATCGGGATTTAGGACCAATCCGGGATCTGGGGACGTTCCTTTTTTCCCTATTATTTTGCATATCTATTATATCTAATTAAGCATAAAAAAACAACCAAAACTTAAGTTCTAGTTGCTATTGTATAGGGATAATCTCGTATTTCATATCCTCTATTATATCTTTCATTACGATAGGTGTAACATAGTTTTCTTTTAACTTATTTATAATTGAAATTACTTCAGCTTCATTTTCTGATATATCATCTATGTTTCCTACTTCTCTTGTCATTTTTGAATCTTCATTATATTGAATTTTTACTATTTCTATTCCATAGCTTTTATTCTCATAGGTTAAATAATACAGCAAACTCACCGGATGTTCTACTCCTAATTCAATCATTAACTTTGGATCAAAAAATATCCCTCCACAAAATCTTTTACTCATTTGTTTATTTCCCCTTTCCTTCTTTTCTTAAGTTAAAATGTAAATAATTTTAGCTTGTATATTCTACTGTATACCTATAACCTTATAAAAGCAAGTATTTTCGTTCGTCAATTTTTTTACTTTTTGACTTTTTTCGACAAAGCAAAAACTCATAGATTAATTACGCTAAAACATATTTAATCTATGAGTTTTATTTTTATATTTAATATTCAAATAATTTTTAATATTATACTGCTTCTGCATAATATTGAATGATTTTGTTGTTAATTTCTTTATCTGATGCATTTAAAATCTTGTTATAATTTTTTGCTTTTTTATATATTTTTATGATTTTGTTAATGCCATAAATGTTAATTAATGATAAAGTAATAAAATATGCATCACTATAAGATTTTATATTATTAATATTTAATTTTTGATACGAATAAATTGTTTTTGCGTCGTTTAATCCGAAAAGATATGTCGTAATATCTAACCAATTAGGAATATCATCAAAATTATCTGCAAGAATCATATCTGCAACAGATTTTTGTGTTATTTTCAAGATATCACTATATGAATGAACATTTCCTGGATTTAAAGGTGTTACTAATTTTAAGTTTCCATCTTCACCTTCTAATGCTACTTCCCATTCTTCTCTTTTTTCGCCAAACACTTCGTTATGTAATTCTTCTACACTATTATATAAGTAGATTATAATTTTTCTGTCATAATTTTTTAATTTAAATAAACTTGTGATAGTCTCGTAAGCAATTAGTGCTTGGTTCATAAGTTCGAGCACACACGGCTCATTCTCGTCACTATATTGAATTTGGATATTACCATCATCAAATTTCTTCATTTATATAAATCACTCCTTAATTTCTTAGTACATTTATATTATATATTATTTTAGCTTGTGTGTCTACTTTTAATAATATAAAACCTTAAGAATGTTTACTGCATTACTTCTAAGGCTATATATTCTATGTAAAGATTTTATTAACTGCACTATATAAAAGAACTAGTTCATAAGAACCAGCTCTTTTGTGTTTAAAATAGGAATTTAAGGAACATCCCCAAACCCCTGTGAGGACACCAAAATCACTAAATTTCTAAATAATTATATTCACAAGCACGTAATAATCTATTATTTAAGGCCAGACCTAAGCCATCTTTTTGCATACCCTCTATTATTACTATGTCTACATTATATTTATCTACTTGTCTTAAAATAGAAAAAATATTATGAGCTATCTCTTCTAGTGAATTTCCCATTTTTATTTTATAACTTGTAGTATACTTATCAAAATTTTTATCTCTACATACTACTAATGCCTTTTTATCTTTAATAAGCTCATTTATTTTATTCACCATAGATTCTTCATTTTTACTATATATCATCATGCATTTAGTATTAGGTGCATAATGTCTATATTTCATACCTGGTGATAGTACTTTTTCTTTTCCATCATATTTTCCAAGAATATTCTTATCAATTTCTACTCCTATCCCTAATTTTTCTATATCTTCTTTTGTTATTTTACCAGGCCTTAATATTCTTGCCTTATTATCTATAACTCTAACTACTGTTGATTCCAGCCCTATATCTACCATTCCGTCATCTATAATAGTTGAAACCTTACCATCAAATTCTTTTAATATATCTTCTATTTTTGTTCCACTTGGTCTACCAGAAACATTTGCACTTGGTGCTGCAATTGGAACATCTGCATATTCTATTAGCTTATTTGCAATCTTGTTTGAGGGCATTCTTATTCCAACAGTATCTAGTCCTGCAGTAACTGATTTTGGAATTATATTTTTAGCTTTTAATATTAATGTAAAAGGACCTGGGCAAAAAGAATTAATTAATATTTTTTCTACTTCATTTGGTTCTTCTACAAGCTGTTTAATCATATCTACATTATTTACATGTACTATTAACGGATTATCCCCTTCCCTACCCTTTGCTTTAAAAATATTTTTACAAGCCTTATCATTTAATGCATTTGCACCTATTCCATATACTGTTTCTGTCGGAAATATTACTAAATTCCCATTTACTATCTCTTGTGATGCTTCTTTTATTTTTTCTTCATTATATTCTTCTTTTAGATTTATATATTTTGTTTTCAATTTTACACCTTCTATTTATTTTTCCATAATATTATAGTCTGTTTTTACTTAAAAATCAAGAATTGACAAAGTAATGAATTTGTAAATCCAAATATCAAATTGGTATAAAATTTCCTGTATAGACAGAAAACCGCACAGGCAATAGCCTGTACGGTTTCTAATTTTATGCTTCACTCCGTAGGAACTCTAAGAAAGTATCTCTTGTACTAAATTTAGGCTCGTTCAGTTTTTTTCTTAAAATTTCATCCTGAGTTACTAGTTTTTTATCAAATAGTAACTCAGTTTTTACTTGCCTAATGGCTTCATAAAAGCTAGTGTTGATTTCCAACGGTTTTACGTGAAGTAAAACATATTCATCTTGTAGATGGTACGCCAAGAAGATAACATTTCTATGCAGTTTAACAGCACTTTTTAATAATGTGTCTTGTGCAAAAGTTCTGGCATATTCATCGTTGTACATAATATAAATCCGCGAGTTATGATATACAAATTCTGTCCTCATAATTTTTTCTCCTTTCAACTGCGTGATTTAGTATATTATACTACATTTTACATAAAATTTAAAGTATCATACATTCTTAATATTCCTCTTCTTAAATGAAACTATAGAAGCTACTAGCATAATTGCAAAATATATTGCACAAATAGTTATAGAAAATTCTATACTAGTTCCGCTAAACATTGGAGTTCCACCAAATAAATATTGACTTAGATCCCAGTTAGGCGTTACAAAATATTTTACCCAATCCCATTTATAAGATATAGCAATCATATTAATCATATCGCTGCCCATATATCCAAGTATAGGTAATGCAACTGCAAGCGGTGAGTTTAAGAAAAGTGTACTTAGTGCAAAAGCTAATGTTCCAATTAAAATAAATATTGGTAATTTGCATATAAATATTAATCCAAGATATGCAAAAATATTTAATGTAATAATGCTATTAGTTGTAAAATCAAACTGTACAACATTCATCATATAAGTTCCAAAGCCATATACAATTCCACCAATAATAAATTGTAATAATAAAATTGCAACTGTAGTAATAAGCATTGTTATAAATACAGCAATTAATTTTGAAATAAGTATTTTAGTTCTACTATAGGGTCTAACTAATAGTAATTTTACAGTGCCTTTATTAAACTCTTCACTAATTGAAACGCCAGCAACTATAACAACAACCATTACTATAATTGCGATATATGTGCCTATTGAATTTTGAAAAGTATAATTTGCTGTAGCAGTATTTTGATATTCTGTGTCATTATATAAATCATATTTATATAAATTAGCATTTTCTAAATATCCATTTATCTCTGACTTTTCATCGTCTGTTAGATTTTTTCCTTGTGATGATTGAATATAATTGCCCATATACATCCTATAATTTTGTACAGCTATACTTTTATAATTATCACTACCATAATTAATGTTCTTATCTAACCTTAAATTAACTACTTCTTTTTGTAATTCTAAACTCTTTAATTGAATTTTTAAATCATCATTTTCACTATCTTGTGATATTAAAGCATTCAATTCTTCTATTTGTGTATTTATACTTTCTAATTCTTTATTTGCAAAATACTTCCAATCATTATTTTTTAAAGCTGTAAGCATTTCATCATATTGAGCCTTAGAAGTAGTAAGTGCTTCATTATTTTTATCTATATATTCATAATTGTTCATTTCCTCTATTATAGGAGAAATAACTGTTCCAATTACTTCTGCTTGCCAGCTAGTCTCTTTATAATCTTTTGCAAGAGTTGCTAGATCTTTTTGTGATTTAGTTTCTACATATTTATTTATATCTGAAGGTTTATTAGGGTCTAAATTAGCTAATTCTTCATCTAAATATTGTATATAACCTTCTGAATATGCCGAATATGAATTTGACATGTTTTGACTTACTTTATTTAAAACATTAAAGCCTATTATTATAACTAAAATAATTACTCCAATAACAATCATACTTTTCTTTGAAAAAATCTTTATTAACTCATTTTTTATTAACTTACTCAATTACATTACCCCCTGTTTTCTTTAAGAATGCATCTTCTAAGCTTAAATTTTCTTCTGAAACATTATATATTTTTATATTTCTTAAAACTAATTCTTTAATTAGAAGAGGTACTTGTTCTTTTTCTATATAAACTCTAACTTCTGTTTCGGTTAAAATATCCATCTTATAATCTATAATAGAGCCTATTACACTAGAATCTTCTACTTCTAATATATAACAATTGTTTTTGATATCTTTTTTGAATGTATCTATATCATTTGTTTCTACTATTTCACCATTCTTAATAATTGATATCTTATTACAGAATGTATCTAGCTCTGCTAAATTGTGGCTAGATATTAAAATTGCCATATTTTCTTGTTCAGCCAATTTTTTAAGCAATACTTTTACTTCTTTTATTCCTTCAGGATCTAAACCATTTGTTGGTTCATCTAATATTAATAATTTAGGTTTGTGCAGAATAGCTTGAGCAATTCCTAATCTTTGTCTCATTCCTAATGAGTACTTAGAAACCTTATCTTTTATTCTGTTTTCTAGCCCAACTAATTTTACAATTTCATCAATTCTTTTCTTGTCAACATTTTTATATAAGTTGGCTACTAATTTTAAATTTTCATAACCAGACATATACATATATAGATCAGGACTTTCTACTATTGTTCCTACATTTTCTATTGCTTTTTTAAAGTTTTCTTCTATATCATATCCATTAATATATACCTTTCCAGAAGTTATATTTTGAAGTCCTAGTATAAGTTTTATAGTAGTTGTTTTACCAGCACCATTCGGACCTATAAATCCTAAAATATCTCCTTCCAATAATTGTAGTGATACACCTTTTAAAATTTCTTTTTGACCGAAAATTCTTTTTTAAATTTTCACATCTTAATACTATCTTTTTCAAGTCTTTCCCCTCCCTATTGTTTTTCTGTTCATATATTAACACATAAATATTAAGGAAAAAGTATACAATTTATTAAGATTTTATTTAGGAGGATTATTTTGAAGATTAAGGTTATACATTTATCTAAAATATTACTTTTTTTAACATTATTAGTCACACTTCTTACTGTTGGTATTTCCATTGTTATTGCAACTTCTGAGGATTATATAGATGTTCCAATAATTATGTATCATAGTATTTTAAAAGATCCTTCAAGGTCTAATAAATATACTGTTACTCCTGCTGTGTTAGAAGAGGACTTAAAATATATTAAAGATAAAGGCTATACTACAGTTACAATAGCTGATTTAATTTCTTATGTATATGATGATAGCCCTTTACCTGAAAAGCCAATAGTATTAACCTTTGATGATGGACATTACAATAATTATGGTTATTTATTTCCTTTACTAGAAAAGTATGATATGAAAGCTGTTATATCAATTGTAGGTTCATATACAGATAAATTTACAGAAACAGATGAAGCAAATTTAAACTATTCATATTTAAGATGGAAAGATATTAAAGAATTAATGGATACTGGACGTATAGAATTTCAAAACCACACATATAACTTGCATAGTAACACTGGAAAAAGAATTGGTACAAAGAAAATAAAAGGTGAAACAGACGAACATTATAAAAGTATTTTAAAAGATGATATTTTAAAACTTCAACAAGAATTTGAGGAAAATACTAATTATACTCCAAAATGTTTTACATACCCATTTGGAGGAATTAGTAACGCGTCATTAGACATAATAAAAGAATTAGGTTTTAAAGCAAGTTTATCTTGTGAACAAGGTATTAATAAACTAACTAAAAATCCTAATTCCTTATATTTGTTAAAAAGATATAATAGACCAAGTTATATTAGTACATATAACTTTTTCCAAAAGATTAATTAACTTTTATAATTTCGTATTGTCTAGTACCTATTCCAATTTTCTCGGCATGTTCTAAACAAGATTTCCATTCACTCTGTGGAGTCGTGTTTTTAAAGTGGTCATGATAATCTTCAAAATCTTTTGAATGCATATTATCATCTAATCTACTTCCAGGTATAGGCTTTTGAGCATTACATGCATCTGCACATGCTTGATCTAATGCTACTGGATCAAAACTTGCAAACATTCCTATATCTGGTAATATTGGAACATCATTTTCTGCATGGCAATCACAATATGGTGAAATATCTAGAACTAAATTAATATGAAAGTTTGGTCTTCCATCCAATACTGCTTTTGAATATTCTGCCATTTTTTTATTTAATAATTCATTTGCATGAAAATTGTTATTATATATTGCATCGAAATTACATGCACCTAAACATCTACCACAGCCAACACATTTGTTGTGATCTATATGTGCTTTTCCGTTATCATAAAATGAGATTGCACCGTGTGCACAGTTTTTAGCACATAAGTGACATTTTTTACATTTTTCTATATCTACAGATGGTTTACCAGAACGATGTTGTTCCATCTTTCCAGCTCTACTACCACATCCCATTCCAATATTTTTTAAAGCTCCACCAAAGCCTGCAGCCTCATGTCCTTTAAAATGATTTAAAGAAATAAAAATGTCTGCATCCATTATGGCTCTACCAATTTTTGCAGTTTTTACATACTCTCCACCTTCTACTGGTACTTCTATATCATCTGTTCCTTTTAAACCATCACCTATAATTACATGACATCCTGTAGAAAATGGACTAAATCCATTCTCGTATGCTGCTTCTAAATGATCTAATGCATTTTTTCTTTGACCAACATATAAAGTATTACAATCTGTTAAAAAAGGTTTACCACCTAATTTTTTAACAACATCTACTACAGTTTTTGCATAATTTGGTCTTAAATAAGCTAAATTGCCTGGCTCTCCAAAATGAATTTTTATTGCAACAAATTTATTTTCGAAGTCAATATTTTCAATTCCAGCTTTCTTCATTAATTTTTCTAATTTTTTCTGTAAATTTGTGCCTGGTAAGGCTCTAAAATCTGTAAAATATACTTTTGCTTTTTCTTGCACTTAATCTTCCTCCTTATTTACTAAATTATATTTTTTTAATTTGTCTATGTATGAATTAATAGATTTTTCATTTATATCTTCTTTTTTTATTGTCGTACAATTCATTATTTGTTTTTCTATTTCTAAAGCATATTTTTTCAGCCTCTCAGCTTCTATTGGATTATGCATACTTCCTTTTGGATTATTTTTATGTCTTATTTGTAGCTCATTTAATCTATCTTCTAAAGAAGTTACTCCATTTGGTGAAACTCTTTGATCGCAATATGCGCAAATTTTAAGTATATAATTATCTGAATATCTAATTTCTTGATTTCTTTTTAATTGCTTTCTATCTAAAATGTCTAATTCTTCACTTGTCAAACCTTCCTGTTTTCCTATAACTAAATTTATTTTATGATCATCTTTTCCATACATACTTATATACTTATTTCTTATTGTTGCAAATTCTGGATCTTCTATTTGTTCATCACTCATTTTAGCCATATTTCCCATATCATGAAGCAATGCTATCCTTATTAGTTTTTCTCGATTTATTTCTACATTTTCTTTTAAATTATCTATAATAAGCATACAACATGCTGTAACCTTCAACATATGCATTTGTAAATGATAAGGTATCCTATATTTTTCATAAATTTTTATAATATTCATAACTTTTCTCCTAAATATTTTTAAATATATTTCCTAAGCTATCTTTAATAACTAAATTTGCTACATTATCAAAAGGAGTAGCATCTTTATTTATTAAAATCAAGTTATTTCCACTATAATATCTAATAAGTCCACTCGCTGGGTATACTGTTAATGATGTTCCTCCCACGATTAATATATCACAATTAGAAATTTGATATATAGCCTCTTCTAATATATCTTCATTTAACCCTTCTTCATATAAAACAACATCTGGTTTAATAATTCCTCCACATATACATTTTGGAACACCTATTGAATTAAACACATATTTTGCATCATAAAATTTACCACATTTCATGCAATAATTTCTATGTACACTACCATGAAGCTCCAAAACATTTTTTGACCCAGCCTTTTGATGTAACCCATCAATATTCTGAGTTACTATAGCTTTTAATATTCCTTTCTGTTCTAGTTCTGTTAGTTTTATATGTGTAATATTTGGTTCGTATTTTAAAGAATTCATTTTATCTTTATAAAATTCATAAAATTCTTTGGTATGATTAATAAAAAAAGTATGGCTTAATATTTCTTCTGGTGGATATGTGTATTGTTGGTTATATAGTCCATCTTTACTTCTGAAATCTGGAATTCCACTTTCTGTAGAAACTCCGGCACCACCAAAGAAAACCACACTTTTACTTTTGCTTATAATTTCTTTTAATTTGTTCATCAACTTCACCTAACTGTTAAAAGATAATAGTTTCTTAATAAAAGCAATTAACCTATTTTTATATATAATAGCTAAAGCATTTTTGCTATTCTTTTTCTTAAGTTGTTTTTCTTTCTTATTTAAACTTTCTACTATTTTTTGGCAACCTTCTTCATAAAACTTATCTTCTTCTATAACACCTCTATAATTCTTTAGCGCTTCTAGTTTTTGCTTTATTTCTTGTACTTCTTCTTCATCAGTTATATGAATTGTCATATAGTAAAAATAAAATTTCATAATATAATTTTGAATACTAAAATACATTTCTCTTATTTCTTGTTCTATTTTATATAAATCGTCTGTAGTTTTGTAATCTAATACTAAATAATATAATTTTCTAAAATCGCCTGTAAGTCTATTTATATTTCCATTTGAAATTTTGTTTATTAATACATAATATTCGTCTTTGTTATTTATAACAGTTTCTACGAATTCTTTTCTGCCAACTAAAAAGTCTATTTGCATAATTAGATTAACTAATAACGCATAATCTCCTTCTATTAAAGAAGTTAAGAATATTCCAAATACATTCATTCTTTCTTTTAATTCCTGAGTTAAAAGTTTAGCTGCAAAGTTATTTAAAGACTCTTGAAAACAAGTTTGTTCCCTACCATCTTGCAAAAAATGTAAATATTCTATAACTAAAACTTCGTTTATTGAATTTGTATGAATTTTATTAGAAAAATATATAACTCCATTAGAATAATAATGAGACATATTTTCATCTTCAAACCTTGCAATTTTTATTTGGCATTGCACTAATTTTTTTAATAATTCATCATATTGATCTTTTAATTCTGTAAATACATTTGTAATTCTTATAGCGATTTCATTTGCTATCTTATTTACTTTATATTGCGGCATTTCTTCTATTATTTCTTTTATCTTTTGCTCTTCCATATTTATTACCCCTATTATTTTATAATTTTCTTTTGTTATAAACTAGTTTTTATTTATTAGTAATTTTATTATATAGTTTTCTTGTTTTCCTATGATATATAATCCCTCTCTTTTCTTTATAAACCAAGATGTTAAATCATTATATTTTTCACCATCTATTATTAAACCATTAAAATCTGAAGGATTTCTTACTCTATATTTTTCGTTTTCTAAATCTATTACAACTGTTTTTATTGCTCCCGCTTCTTCTAACTTTTCTAATTCTTCCATTCTAGCTCTACTATCTTTTGCAATTTTACTATATTGCCATGTTTTAACAATATAGATTATAGCTCTTAAACTTATAAGAGTAATAGTTGCAAGGATTGCACTTAATATAATTATAGTATCATCACTCATAATATATACTTCCTTATTTTAATATTTACTCGAATTATATCACAATAGAAATAAAAAAAACAGATTTATTAAAAAAATCTGCTTTTTATATCTTGGCTATTTAATAAACCTTCTTATATAACTTTGCTTGATTTTTTCTTACATATCTATTAATTAAACTATTAATTGTAACTAATAATACAAGTAAGAATATTAGTAATACTGTAGTATTACTAAAAACAAATGTAGCTAATGCAAGTAAAATAATAACAACTACAGCATAAAAGAATTCATACATTACATTTACATTTTCTTTCATCATAGTATATTCGCTTGTCCACGTTATTTTTGGTGCATTTAAATCTATCAATACCATTATCTTCTCTTCTAATAAGCATAATTCTATTAGTATAACAAATAATGTTAAAACCAATATAAAATTAAATTCTGGCATAAAAAGACCATAAAATGCTGTAATTATTATTGCTATTATTCCATTGGCTATTAAACCTGGATATAATTTGTATTTAAATTGGTTATATAGACAAATAGGAATTGTTTTCATTAATTTAGCAGATTTTCCTTCTCTTGAAATTGCAGTGATTGATGTAAAGTTCATTATGTATAATACCTGTGCAATACATACACATATTACCACACCAATCGGTTTTAATATATTTTGCTGTGCATCTGCCAAAAAGTCTAATCCCATACTTCTTGCAAAAGCAATTAATGCAAATACTGGTAAGCCTACAAATACTACCGGAAATACTACAGGAAATATTATGCATTGCATACAAAATATAGGTGTTCTAATAATTTGTTTTAGTTCCTTTGACAAGTATGCTATCTTTGAATTTGTTGGTTTAAAATCTTCTGGTTTTAGTTTAACATCTATTATCCTGTCTTTTATTGATCCATTTATAGTCGCACCTATAGCTCCTTTTAAGTATACTTTAGAAATCAACCATGTCATAACATAGTAACAAATTATACTTTCTGCTGCAAAAATTAAAATATTAATTAATCCACTTAATTCTTGATAATATAGTAAACTATTCATTATTGGTTTTAATATTACAAAATAGTCAGAAATCAATTCAATTAAACCATTAACTTGTAGCATTCTTTCTGTAAAAATCTCTGTAGAAAATCCCTCTCCTGTAGAAAACAAACTAGTTATTATTCCTAAAATTACAAATATTATAAATACAGTTATGTATTGTACCTGTGTTTTATTTTTTATTACATTTGTAAATCTCATAATTGTTGCAGTAATTAGTGAAGTCAACACAATTGGTATTATTGGTAGCAGCAACAATATTATAGCCGAATAAATATAAAATATATAATTTACGTTCATTATTATTCCATATACAATTATTGGTGAGGCTAATAACATAAGTTCCATTAAATATTCTGAAACGATCATATTCTTAATCTTTGATTTAACTAATTGTAATGGTTTTATTGGCATTCGTAAAAATATTTTTAAATCCTTAGAAAAATATAGATTATTCAAACTTTCAAAAACACTTCTTGAAAATAAAAAGATTATCATTATAAGTAAAATAATATTTATAAATGCTGGTGCTTGGTCTACCTCTATAAGTTGATTTGTTAATTTATAACTTGCAAATGCCATTAATGATGAAATTGTTCCAAATATAATGACAAAAACAAAAGCTGATAAGATTTTTGCAGTAATATCTTTATTTACATTATCTCTTCTATATGCATTTTTAAAAATAACTTTTGTTAATTCTTTCATATCTATATATATCCTATTCTTCTATAATTTTTAAGAATAATTCTTCTAAAGAACTATTTGATTTCCATTTTTCTCTTAACTCTTCACAAGTTCCAACAAATTTGATTTTTCCTTTATCTATTACTGCAATTTTGTCACATATTTTTTCTGCAACTTCTAAAACATGTGTAGAAAAGAATACTGTATTTCCTTTATTACTATGTTCTATCATTAATTCTTTTAATTGAAATGAAGCTTTAGGGTCTAATCCGGTCATTGGTTCATCTAAAATCCAATTTTTAGGATTATGCAATAACACTCCTATAATAACTATTTTTTGTTTCATGCCATGTGAATATCCTTGTATTCTGTCTTTTAAAAAATTATATATTCCAAATTCATTTGCAAGCTTAGATATTCTTTCATATCTTGTTTTTTGATCAACACCATATACATCACCAATAAAATTTAAATATTCTACACCAGTTAATTTTTCAAATGCATCTGGTGAATCTGGTACAAATCCAAATTCTTTTTTGGCTTTAATAGGTTCTTTTTCTATATTTATTCCATCTATTAGAATTTCGCCTTCATCTATATCTAATATGCCTGTAAGCATTTCCATTGTTGTTGTTTTACCAGCGCCATTTGGTCCAATAAATCCGAAAATAATTCCATCTTCTATTTTTAAGTTTATATTCTCTACTACTTTCTTATCTTTCACATAAGCTTTACTTACATTTTTTAGTTCTATCATTTGTTCTCTCCATTTTTAATATTTTTCATAATTTTTTATATCATAAAAAATATAAATTGTATATGATTTTTTATATAACATAATCAAATTCTCGAATAATTTTCCCAAATCACCTTACCATCTTTTATTGTTTTTAAAATCTTTATATTTCGCAGTTCATCTTTGGCAACTTTTAGTGGATTTTTATCTACAATTATTAAATCTGCTTTCTTTCCAGTTTTTAAACTTCCTCTTATTTCTTCTTCCCCATATTGATATGCAGCATTTATAGTAACAGCTTTTATTGCTTCTAATACAGAAACTTTTTCATCTTCTCCTAGCACTTTACCAGCTTTTGTTGTTCTATTTACAGCACACCAAATTGTTTCGAACATATCTGGTTCTATAACTGGTGTATCTTGATGAAAAGTAAACAATATATTTTGTTTAAGACTTGAACCAGCAGGACTAATATGTTCTGCGCGTTTCATTCCTAAGTTTTTTATATGGATATCTCCAAAATAGTATATATGGCTTATAAAGAAAGAAGGTATTATATTAAATTTATTTACATCAGGTAATTGGTCTAAGCCTAAAAGCTGTGCATGTATCATAATTGGTCTTTTTAATCCTGATACCTTTTTAATTGCATTTATATATTGTTCTGCTGCTTTATCTCCATTACAATGAGCTAATATTTGTAAATTACTTTCTTTTGTATTTTCTAATATTTCTTCTACATCTTCATCTTTCATTATCCTATATCCATAATATTCTGGTTCATTTGCATACGCTTCTCTTAACCATGCAGTATTTGCCTGTGGTGAACCATCTAAAAATATTTTTATTCCACCTATTTTAAAATTGTTGTTATATTTATTAATATATTCACTATATTCTTTCTTTATTTCATTCACATTTTTATAATCCATGTATGCAACTATATCAAGAAATATTTCATTCTTATTTGCCAATAACTTGTATATTTTTGCTAATTCGTTTGTTATAACACCTTCTTGTGCCATAGTTATTCCATTTGATGCATATATTTCTTGTGCTTCTTTAAACGCATTTATAATTTCTTCTATTTTTGGAAGAGGGATCTTTTTAATAGACTCAATAAATGCATTTTCTTCTAATAACCCTGTATCAAAAATAATTCTTCCACCTTCTGGGTCTTCTGTTGTTTTTGTTATGCCTAATTTTTCTAATGCTTTACTATTTGCAATACCATTATGTCTAGATTTATTTTCTATAATAATAGGAGCATCTGGAAATATTTCGTCTAATTCTTGTTTAGTAATATGTTCTCTATTCTTTAATATGTTATTATCATAACCATTTACTATAATCCACTCATTTGTTCTGTTCTCTTTTTTATATTCAACTAAGTAATGTTTAATTTCTTCAATACTAGTTAAGCCATCTATAGATATCTGCATTAAACTTTTTGCTAACGCAAATATATGACTATGAGCATCTATAAATGATGGCATTAATGTATTCCCTTTTAAATCTATTATCTCTGTATCATCATCTGATAGTTTTATTATTTCAGTTTTAGTTCCAGTTCTTATGATTTTATCGTTTTCTGTTGCAATTGCTTCAATATTGTCATTCTCTAGAGTTATAAAATCCCCATTTATATATATTTTCATCATACTACCTCCATTTTATAATTTATATAAGTATTTCCAGTTTAAGATAATTTAATAACATTACTTTAGGCAAAAAATAGGATTATAGCATCATGATATGCTACAACCCTATTGTAGTATATGGACTACAATCTTTTACATCAAATATAGTATTTCTTTTAATATTATAAAAAAATCATCCATATTAAGCTTTTTACTTAATACGAATGATTCTTTTAAAGATATCTATTAATTCATAATTAAATTTCGGATTAGTCACCTAAACAAATTCCAACATCTCTTGCTGTTTTTACTAAATCATCGTCCATTGTAACATATCTTACATTACTTTCTGCTGTACCACCTTGAACAGCACCAATTTCTTTATTTTCTCCAACAACTATTTCTAATGGAACACAATCTAATTTTCCATTTCTAATAACTGTTAAAACTCCAAATTTTCCTTCCATTGCAAGTTCCATAGCTTTTGCACCATATTTTGTAGATAATACTCTATCATATGCTGTTGGTGTTCCACCTCTTTGCATATATCCAAGAATTGTACATCTAGAATCTAGTCCTGTTAACTCTTTAAGTTGTTTTGCAACTCTATTTCCTTCTCCACCGAATTTTACGCTTATTCCTGCTTTATTATCGATACCTTCTGCTGCATGCGTTGTTTGCTCTGCATTTATTGGATGAGCTCCTTCTGATACAACAACAACACTAAATCTTTTTCCGTTTTCTTTTCTTTTATTGATTGCTGCCGCAGCTTTATTTATATCATATGGAATTTCAGGTATTAAAGCAACATCTGCACCTCCAGAAATAGCAGACTCTAAAGCAATCCAACCAGCAAATCTACCCATAACTTCTAGTACCATTATTCTGTCATGTGTTTCTGCAGTTGTATGTAATCTATCTAAAGCTTCTGTTGCAACATGAACAGCTGTATTATATCCAAATGTAACATCTGTACAAGCAACATCATTATCTATTGTTTTTGGAACACCTATTGTGTTAATTCCTTTTAAATATAAGTCTCTTGCAGATTTTTGTGTACTATCTCCACCTAATGTAAATACACAGTCAAATCCTGCTTCTTTTACATTTCTTACACATTGGTCTGATAAATCTTCGTAAGTAACTGTTCCATCTTCATGTTCTACTTTGTAATGGAATACTATAGCATTTGTTGAAGAACCTATAATAGAACCTCCTTTTGTTAAAATACCAGAAGCTTTTTCGTTTCCATCTAAACGAATATAATTATTGTTTACAAGACCTCTGTATCCATCAATATAACCATAACATTCAATTCCATTTGTTTCACAAGTCTTTTTAATTGCTCTTATAACAGCATTAAAACCTGAAACATCTCCACCATTTGCTAAAATTGCTACTTTTTTAATCATTTAAAAAACCTCCCTAATTGATAAGTACAAACATAATCACTAACTAATATACAGTGATTTAATCTTCCAATAATCTTTCACTTGTTTCTTTTAAGTGTTCAAAATTAGTATGTCTTAAAACTTCATATGCTAAAATAGAAACAGCATTTGATAAATTTAAACATCTAATCCCATCTATCATTGGAATTCTCATAGTTTTATCAATATATTTTTTCATTATATCTTCTGGTAGACCTTTTGTTTCTTTACCAAATAGCAAAAATACTTCATCCATATTTTCGTATTTAGGTTCATCATATCTATGTGTACCTTTAGATGTAATAAAAAACATATTTGTTTGTGTAGGGTCATATTTTTTTAGAAATTCTGCAAAAGAAATATGTTTTTCTATTTCTAACTTGTCCCAGTAATCTAAACCAGCTCTCTTTAAATATCTATCTGATATTTGAAATCCTAATGGTTCTACTAAATGTAATTTAGCTCCTGTTGCTGCACAAGTTCTTACTATATTACCTGTATTTTGTGGTATTTCTGGTTCTACTAGTACAATGTTTAATTTCATTTATATGCCTCCTTACGCAAATTATATAATATCAATTATATTATTTTATTTCAAGAGTTTTATTTGAATTTGTATAAAATTATTGTATAAACAGAAAAAGTTAGCAGGTTACCCTACTAACTTATCCTGAAGGAAGAACATTGCAGTTGGAATAATAAAATATTCTTCCTCGAAAGTTTCTACCACTGTCCAACCCAAAAGTTCTAAATTTTCTTTATTTCTTTTGTAAAGAGTTCCCTTTTCGATTGGAAGATAAATTACAACTTTCCACATTTCAGAATTCGTAATTTGGTTGCCATTCTTAATAAGAAGACTTTCTATCAATTTCCACTGCATTTTTCTTTTCTTCCATATTTTGTCTAATACCATATGCTGTCCTCCCTGTACTCTTTCTAGAAGTACCTTTATCTTTAGTATACAAGTCTTAAGTTTATATTCATCTTTCCGTCCACTATTTAGGAGTACTTACCATTTCTGGTAACAAATATATACTTGTAAAAAAACACTTGTAACACATTAATTATACCACTTTATGTAAAATACTGCAAATTACTTATTACTAATATGTATATTCTCTATCTCTGCATTCATTTCTCTTGCTATAATATTTTGTATCTGAGCTATTGTTTCTTGCTCTAATGTATCTGCTTTTACAATTACATTGATACTTTTATCATTTACAAAAATAACAACATCACTAATTCCTTTTGTTTTTATTAAATTCTCACAAATCATAATGCTATTTTGTGTATTATTAATTTCTGTAATTTCTTGTGTTGCTACAGTCTTTTGTTCCTCACTTACATTTTGATTATCCAATAAATTTTGATAACTTTCTATCATTTGTGAATACATAGTATCTCTACCTAACCTAGAGCTTGCAAAATAATCGTCAATTCTAGAAGAGGAATTACTGCTAGTTGCTACACTCATTTCATTTAAGCTATTAGAATCTATAATGTTATTGCTAGAAACTAATTGTGCGTCTCCAATACTAGATACTTCATTTTCTGAAACAATGTTACTAGAAACAGGTGTTCCTCTCATACTATAACTTAAATACCCCGCTGACACTAGCATTAATGCTACAACAAATAAAATAATTTGATTACTTTTAATATTCTTTAAATTCATAATTTTCTCTCCTTTTATTTATTTTGACATTTGGAAAACTTGTATTTTATGTGATGCAAGTCCTGTAGCTGCTGATACTGCTTGTATGATATTTTCCTTTATATTTGCATCTCCTGCACCTTCTGCAGTTATTATTGTTCCTTCTATTTTTGGCATAATAGTTTTTTGCGTAATTGGTGTTTTTTCTCCATTATCTTCTTGAAATATAACATCTCTTTGAATATCATTTTCTGTTATAACCCTAGTACCTCCAGATTCATCTTGCTCTTCTGTAGATGTTTCTTTTATATTCTCATTATACATTGCAACTACTTCTGTGCTTTCAGAATAATTAATTAATACATCTACCTTTCCAACACCATTAATTTTTGCTAATATTCCTTCTAATCTTTCTTCTAAACTATTATTGGATACTTGTGTTGTTTCTGCTACTGTAGTGTTATTTGCTGTATTACTATTCTTGCTTGTTTCTTTTTTATCATCATCTGCCAAGATGGTATTAATTGCAATTACTGTTACTATTAATATAAGTATTCCTACTACTAAATTTTCTACTTTTTTCTTACCGGTTTTATTATCGCTTTTAGTCATATTTTCCTTTAATTGGTGTATTTTTTCTTTTAACATTCATACCACCTCCTTACTTTCCATTTATATAAATTTTTTCTTTTTCTATTTCGTATTTTTCTGCTAAGGCCTCTTTTAATTTATTTACTTCTCCAGATGATAAAGTAGATTCTTCTATATTAGATTCATCTGTACTATTACCTATCTCTACTTTGTTTACTTTCTTTATATCTTTTTCATTTTGCTTTTTAGTTACTTCTATATCAATTTTGTATATTTTAGCTTCTTCATTTTCTACATTTATATCAGCAGTTATATTAATCTTTTTACTTTCGTAGCCTTCCTTATCTAATTCTGTCTTTATATCTGTCTTAATAGTATTTAAATATAAATTTTCTATACTTTGATTATTAATACTTGTAATTTCATTTGCTCCTTGCATAGAATTTGAATTAAATAGATCTTCATACTTACTAACATCAAGTTCAAAATTATTTCCAGTAACTTTTGTAATTATTGGAGAAATCATTGTAAATGTAATATAGACTCCCATAACAATCTTTATGTATTTTTTATTTTTTCCTTCTGGCACAATCATCTCTAAAATAGTTACAATTATAACTGCTAGAATAATTCCTTGTGCCCAACTATTAAACCATGAAATCATTTTAATACCTACCTATACATTAGTCCTGTATTAGAAATATTAATAACTAAAGTTATCCCAATTATAAGCATTACACTTATAGAACACAGTATTGCTAGTAATATCTTAAATGTATCTGCCATTTGAGTTATTAAGGATACAATTTTGGAATCTGCTATTGGCTCACATAAAGCTGCTGTAAGATGATATATTATAGTTATAATTGCCAGTTTTAATATTGGCGTTATACATATTGCAATTACTACAATAACACCAACTATTCCTATGGCATTTTTTAAAATTGCCGAACATCCAATTACTGTATCAACTGCATCTCCTAACACTTTACCTACAACAGGAATAAAACTAGAAACTGCAGCTTTGGCTGTTTTAGCTGTAATACCATCTACACTGCTACCTAAAGTTCCTTCTATTGACAAAACTCCTACGAATATTGTAAGTAATATTCCTATTACCCAAACTGAACTTGATTTTAAAAATTTTGATAATTTATCTATTTGAATTCTATCTGATATTTTTGAAACAATTGCAAGTGCTGTACCTACTAAGATTATTGGTATGATTATTGATTGAAATATATTTGAAATTAAATTTATTATAAATAATATTATTGGCTGTACTAAATTTACCGATACAACACTTCCAGAAGCAAGCATTAATGTCATTAGAAGAGGAAATAATAATTGGATAAAGGAAATCATGTTTCCAACTGCTTCTTTTGTAAGTGTTATAATGCTTGAAAAATTAGTCATTATTACTGTTGCAATTAAAATATATTGTACATAATATGTAATTTGAGCTACACTTTTATTATTTAGATTATCACTTATACTTTTTAGTACACTATGTATTAATACAATTATTAATATACTTCCCATAACTTTTAATGCTTCTTTTATTTCTGTGCCGAGAAGAGGAAAAATATTTTTTAGTAATTGATTTGTGTCTAATTCTCCTTTTATGGCATTATTCAACAATTCTTGTATATCAATATCTTTAAGAATATCATTGGAATATTTGTTGGCCTCATCTATAAAATTAGAAATATTAAATGAATCCATTTGTGAATTTATAACTTCATCTTCTGCATCTGCTATAGAAATACTTGTACCAAAAATACAAATCAGAATAGCAAATATTGTTATTAGTTTTTTCATTTGCAAACTCCTTTAAGGTAGAATTTGTACAACAGATTCTACTAATGAAGATAGTATTGGAATAGAAAGAGAAATTATTATAACTTTGCCACCTAAATCAACTTTATTAGCTAAAGCAGACTCTCCTAAATCCATACATATCTGAACTGCAAATTCTGCTAAAAAAGCTATTCCTGTAATTTTTAGAAGTATTTTTATAAAATCACTATTTATATTTGCTTTAGACGTTAATTCGTTTATCAAATTAATTATTCCAGAGAGTTGGTCAAAAACCATAAAAAAGATGATTATACCAGCAATGATAGAAACGTAAATAGCAAATTCTGATTTATACTGTTTTATTATAGTTATTATAATTACTGCAACTATACCAATTCCCACTATTTTTATAATATCCATATTATCTCCTCCAGAAATTTAGGACGTTCTAGGTGAGATGGGATTTAGGGACGTTCTTAAAATCCCGATACAACGTGCTATTTATAATAGGGATTTAACCACCGTCCCCCCAATCCTTCCTATAGGTTAAACATAGTTCTGACACTGCCAAACAATGTACTTATTTCCTTTATTACCATTGTTAATACAATAATTAGACCTGCAAGTGTTGTCATCATAGCTTGGTCTTCTCGCCCTGCTCGTACTAATACTTGGTATAGTACCGCTACTAAAATTCCTATTGCTGCTATTTTAAATAATAAATTTATATCCATATTGCTCTCCCCTTATATAAAAATAATCATTATAGCAAGTCCAGCTGTTGCTCCTAATGTTTTATATAATTTGGTATTTTTATTTTGTAAATTAGTTGCTTCTATAATTTGTTCATCTACTAATTTTGTTGTTAATTCTATTTGCATAAGTTGTCCTTCTAAATCTGTTTTACCTAATAGCTTTGATAGTCCTTTAATGATATTTATATCTTCATTTGTAAAGTTATTGCTACTTTCATCAACTGCTTTTTCCCATGCCTGTCCTGCATTTAAATTTTCCATATATGTATGTGCTTTAATAAAAATATTAGATATATTTTCATTTAAATCTTTTGATATTTCTTTAAATAACTCTGGTAATGGTTCATATGTATATCTTATTTTTGTTATTGCCAAATTTAAAGCTTTTTTTATTTCTTGCAAATCAATTACTCTTAATTTAAATTTATTTGCTTTCATAATTCCTAAAACTGTACACATGCCCAATACTGCTATTAAAAGTATTGTTTTAAAAAATTCCATTTTTATCTTCCCCTATTATATATATTCATTAAATTTCATTTTAGAACTAAGAATTTAAATTGTTACATATTCATTATTTATTTTGTCTAGTGCATATACTGTTTTTACTTTTCCTTTAATTGTTTTATCCAAAAAAATTATTCTTTCAAATATATGTTTGTCTATTATTTTTGATATTGCTGGATTTAATTGTAATTCTTTTAAACTTCCACCATGCGCAGTAAAAATCCCCCTTATTCCAGAACAAACTGCATAATTTATAGCTTCTACATCTTCGTCTTTTCCTATTTCATCTGCAACAATTATTTCTGGAGACATAGATCTTATTAGCAGTTTCATACCAATACTTTTTTCCACGTTGTCCATAACGTCTGTTCTAACTCCAATGTCATTCTGCGGAACACCTTTATATACTGCAGCAATCTCTCCTCTTTCATCTACAAGGCTTATTGTTTTACCTTTAAAATTAATTTGATCAATTCCATCACTTAATCTTCTTACTACATCTCTTAAGATCGTTGTCTTACCAGCTCCTGGTGATGAGGCTATTAGCGTATTGTATATACTATTTTCTTCCATATTTATTATGTATCTTAAGATTTCATTACTAGCACCTATTATTTGTCTGGCTATTCTAAAATTAAGGTTTGAAATATAATTTATATTGCTTATTTTTCCCTCAATTTGTACTACACTTCCAGATATTCCTATTCTATGTCCACCTTTTATAGTAACAAATCCATTGCAAATCTGGTTTTGGTATGTATATATTGAATTATCACAAATATGTTGAAGCGTTTCTAATATTTCATTTATCGAAACTGTTGTTTTTAATATTTCTTCCCCTTTGGAATGTTTTATAATTATTGGTCTCTCTGTTCTTAACCTTATTTCTTCTATAATATAATTTGTCTGTTTAAATATTTCTTCTAAACTACTACTTATTCGTCTTGGAAAATATCTTAAAATTTCGTTATATGTCATTGTCTTGTCCTTTCCATATTTATGCTTTTCATATTCGCAAAACCTAATAATAAAACATGAAAAAAGCACATATATTAAATATATATGTGCTTTGTATATAAATTATTACTATTTTTTAATTATTGCATATGAAAAATCGCTATTTAATTCTGAATCAACAAGGTTAAGTTTCCTATATCTATGCAATTGCAGAGCAACTTTTCTTATTGTTCCCAGTTATGGTATACGTTCATAACATCATCTAAATCTTCTAGATTATCTATTAATCTTTGCATTTTTTCTCCATCTGCTTCACTTAAAGAAACATATGTAGTTGGAACCATTTGTACTTCTGCTTCTACGAATTCTAATCCAGCTTCTTCTAATGCGTCCCTTACACTTGAGAAATCAGCAGGAGCTGTTGTTATTTCATAACAATCTTCGTCTGAAGAAAAATCTTCTGCACCAGCATCTAATGCTAGCATCATTAAATCATCTTCTTCCATATTTGTACTTTCTTTGTCTATAACAATAATCCCTTTTTTATTAAATAAGTATGATACACAACCTGTAGTTCCTAAATTTCCACCAGCTTTATCAAATACGTGTCTTACATCTGCTGCTGTTCTATTTCTATTATCTGTACTAGCTTCTACTATAACTGCAACACCATTTGTTCCATATCCTTCATATGTAATTTCTTCATAATTTGAAGTATCAGTTGCTCCAGAAGCTTTTTTAATTGCATTATTTATTGTATCATTAGGCATGTTATTTGCCTTACATTTTGAAATTACATCTTTTAATTTGGAATTACCTGCCGGGTCTGGTCCACCTTGTTTTACTGCGATTAATATTTCTCTTCCTAGTTTTGTAAATATTTTTCCTCTTGCTGCATCAGCTTTTCCTTTTTTGGCTTGTATATTGTGCCATTTTGAATGTCCTGACATCTTAATTCCTCCTCTTTTTTGTTTTCTATAAATTATATCTACATCTTAAAATACAAGTAGATTAATTTTCCGGTAATAATTGTAACATATTTTTTGAAGTTTGTGTAGTCTTTTTTTAATTATAGTTGTTATACAGTAAGAATAAAAAAGAATTATGACTTATCAATAAAACTTTATGAAACAGGAAACTACGATGATATGTATTTAGCAGGATTAATTGTATCCCAACCTTGTGTATTTATTTTATTAGTTACTTTTTTATTAAATTTATCAAATAATTTCATAATTATATTCTTCTTTATACAAATATTAACTTTGTTTAAATTTATCGATTTTTCTTAGTTCTTCTCTAAATGAGTTTAAATATTTTTCCTTACTTATAACATATGATGGATGATTAACTTCTACTATAGGTTTATTAAGTTTTTTATCACATTTAGTGTAAACCATATTAATAATTCTTTTTAAACCAATACCACAACATATAACAAGCTCTGGATTAATTATTTCAATTTCATTTACGATATTATCACTAAATTGCATAGCATATGTATTTAAAATTGCCATATTTGTATAAGAAAGGCCACCTCTTTTATTGATATTCATGAAAGTCATATCATCAATATTTTTATATAATACTTCTTCCTGCATATTCTTTATTCTTGTAGGGAACAAAGTTTTTTTATTATCAGCAAAACAATTTTTTAAATATTCATATTCTTTTATTTTCTCTTTATCTATAATGCTGTCTTTATTATATTCATGACTTTCCTTAGAAATATATAATATAGTATTTTCTTTAATTACATTAGATACACAAAAACCATCACTTATAAAATTTTCTTTTGGAATAATTTTTCCATCTATACTAGGTGTGTCATATTCATATAGTTTATCTTTCTTATGATCTTGTTTCCATTTTTCAAATAATTTTTTCATTTTTACTTCTAAATTCTCCATAAAAACTCCTTATTCTATATTAAATATTTTCCTAAACTCTTCGCTATTACCATTAAACACATTCATATCAATATTAGATTCTTTCCCATTATATCCATCTAACTTGACTTTGTCAGTATACTGCCAAAAAGTCCAATCTCTATTATCTCTTAACTTTGGTCTAAAAAAGACATCTCTAATCCAAATATAATTGTCTGTAAAGTTATTCATTATATATAAATTATAAGATTTGTATGTTGCATATATTATTGGCTTTTTTCCATAATATTCTTCTAGTCTATCTAATAAGATTTGTAATTGTTTTTGTGTTTCTTTTATGTCTGGAACATTTTTATACTTATCACCATAAAATTCGATGTCGACAACTGGTGGAAGCATATCATCTTTTTTGGGCACATTTTTTATGAAGTTGTCTGCTTGCGTGTTTCCATTACTATCAAAACTAAAAAAATGATATACACCTATTTTTAAATCTGTGCTTATTGCATTCTCGTAATTTTCCTTGAAGTTTTCATCTAAGAAAGAACTTCCTTCTGTTGCTTTAATAAAGGCAAAACTTATACCTTGCTTAGCTAAAACCTTCCAATTGATATCTCCTTGATAAGATGAAACATCTACACCTCTAACCTCATATCTTTTTTCTGAAGGATAATTAAAAATAATAACCCCATTATACCAAAGTAAAAGTATGGTAATAATTATTATTAAAACAGTACCTATTATAAATATTAGTTTCTTTTTCATAATTACTCCTATTATTTTATACATTTAACTCAATAACAAATTCAATATATTCATCATCGTTGTTTACTTTTATAGTTCCTTTATGTAATTCTACTATTTCTTTTGTAATTGCTAGTCCTAATCCTGCACCACCTGTTGAAGTTGCTCTTGAATCATCTCCTCTATAAAATTTTTCAAATATCTTATTAAGTTTGTACTCTGGAATCTTATCACCTTTATTTTTAAATGATACTCTTATTTTATCATCTACTTGCTCAAGTTTTATTTCGATTGTAGTGTTTTTATAACTATAATTAATTGCATTTTTTAATAAATTTCCAAATGCTCTCGCTAATTTATCTCCATCTCCGACATACATAACTTTAGCTGGTGCATCTAATTTGCACTTTAGGCAATTCGTTCCTAGCATTGGATAACATTCATCAACTAATTGTTCCAATAAATATGCAATATTTATCTCATTTTTATTAATTACCATAGTGTGCAAATCATATCTTGTTATATCAAAAAATTGATTGGTTAGTTCTTCAAGTCTTAAAGCCTTATTTAAAGCAATCTTTATATACTTTTCTTTTAATTCTTTTGATATACTTTTTTCTTCAGAGAGTAATGTTAAATATCCAATAACTGAGGTAAGTGGAGTTTTTAAGTCATGTGCCATATACATAATCAAGTCATTTTTCTTTTGACTTGCATCTCGTTCACTATTTTTGCTTGCTATATAATTATATTTTATATCATTTAATTTTTCAGCAAATTGATTTACATTATCTGGTAGTTTTATTGTTGTATTATCCTCTTTTAATATTAAATCTAATGAGTTATATACTTGGTTTATATCGTCTATATATTTCGAAATAAATCTATAGGTAATTACTAACAAAACAACAACTATATAAACATATAGTACTATATCTCTGTTATGCACAATCCATGAATATACTTCATAATTTAGGTTTGCAACAAAAACTGATATACTATTTTCAAAAAATAATGCTAAAACAAAATATATTGTTATGGCAATTATACTTACAACTACAATATTTGTAATTAAAGACATAAATATTTTGATTTTTGTTTTAGTTAAACTATTAATTTTCAATTTTATATCCCACTCCCCACACAGTCTTTATAAATTTTGGATTTTTTGAATCTTCGTGTAATTTTTCTCTTATTCTTCTTATATGAACCATTACTGTATTATTACTATCCAAATATTTTTCTTTCCATACTTTTTCAAATAATTCTTCGGAACTTATTACCTTTCCTCTATTGTTTGCTAGATACAACAATATTTCAAATTCTGTTGGAGTTAAATCTACTTCTTTTTCATATAACAAACATTTATGTTCGTCTTTATCTATAATTAAACCATTTATTTCAATTATATTATTAGTTTTATTTTCTGTATTATATAAAGTATATCTTCTTAATGCAGATTTTACTCGTGCAACTATTTCTAATGGATTAAATGGTTTAGTTATATAATCATCTGCCCCGAAGAGTTAATCCTTTTATTTTGTCATTATCTTCTATTTTGGCTGTTAGCATTATAACAGGAAATCTTAATTTCTTTTCTCTTATATATTTACATATCTCAAAGCCATTTTTCCCCTGTATCATAACATCTAAAATAGCAATGTCTAAATTTACTGTATCTATACACTTTATTGCATCTTCTGATGTATAAAATTTATACACATTATAGTTTTCATTTTTTAAATAGACTTCTAATAAATCAACAATTTCTTTTTCATCATCCAATATTAAAACATTCATTTCATATCCCCCATTTTGATTATAACATAACCATATGAATTTTCCATTTATTTGATACATTGTAAGAAAAAATTAAGAAATTATTAAAGAGTTCTTAAAATCGTCTTCATTTATTTTAGTTATAATATTCTTAATTTAAAGGAGGAATTGAAGTGAAAGAAAATAACAAAAGAAGATTACCAAAAAGATTTTTTATAATTTTAATATTAATTATTAGTTTACTTTTTATAGTAAAATTTTTAGAGAATAATTCGACTAGAATTTTGAATCTTTTTAATATTTCAAGTGAATTTAAAGTTATAAAAAAAGATTTGAATAAAAATTATCCTGGTACTGGTCAACAAAAAATAAAAGATAAAGACGGTTATTTTACAACTTTTACTACAGAAGATAAGTATAAAAAAACTTATAAAGAATATAAACAGAATGGTAACTCGTCATGGAGCAACAAAGAATATTGGGGTGGTACTATGGCAGAAAATGGTTGCGGTATAACTGTTATGTCAATTATTTTGAGTGGATATGGTAAAGACTACACACCAGAAAAATTAAGAAAAATGTACTATCCTGTAATGGATTATGAAAAATTATCTAAAGAATTATCTTCAACATTTGGTATAGAAAATTCCGACTTTTATTATGATTCTAATCACTTATCGAATGAAACAATTATAGAACATTTACAATCAAACAGACCTATTATTGTTTGTGTTTGGAATAAACCTGCCAATAATCGTTGGACAACTGCTTCCCACTATATGGTACTACTTGCTGCAGATGAAAATGATATGGTTTATGTTTCTAATCCTAATCGGTCTAGAAAATGATAGTAAAAGTTCTGGTTGGTACAATATTAATGAAATAACTCCTTTTATTGCTAAAGCGTTATATATCAATGATTATGAATAAACTTACATTTTTTAGCCACTAAAATATAGTTTTTAGTGGCTAAAATTGTATCATTATTATCTGATAATTATGCTTTCAAAAAATCTTTCTTGGAATTCGGTTAACGCCCTTATTGCATCATCAGAATAATCTTTGCCTTCTGGCACTAAAATTAATTTGTCATCATTATCATTAACTCTATGTAATACTGCAATACATTTTCCTTTAAAAGTTTTTATTGGTTCAAATACACCTAATATGTAACAATCTAGCTCTTTTCCATCTCCACTAATTGTATTAGGAATATATCCATAATTAATAGGATATATAGATTCTGGAAATTTAGGATGCCCTGTTCCCATTGGTCTATCTATTTCTGCTTCCACCTTTTTTCCAATATATTCTTTTGAATCATTCATTTAAATCCTCTCCTATTTTTTCAAAAATTCTTCTACACTTCTTTGTATTTTGCCTAATTCATAACCAAATGCATTACAAATATTCCATCCTTTTTCTTTCGCAGGTTCTAAGTTTTCTTTTACATCATCAATAAATAAAATATTATTAGGACTAAGTTTACAATCATCTTCTACAATTTCATAAACTTTTGTATTAGGTTTTCTGTATTTTAATTCACATGAAAGCCAAACATAGTCAAATTGTTTTAAATCTACTTGTTTATCTAATCTTTGCTTATCAATTGTACCTAGATTGGATAATATCCCTATTTTACATTTAGATTTTAAGCTATGAGCATAGTCTACTACATCTTTATAATATTCTATTTGATCAAATTCCTTTATATAAAAATCATAAAATTCATCTTCACTACATTGTAAATTAAACTCATTTTTTATTTTATCAAACCATGTATATTCTTTAAAGTCTTGCCTAAGTTTGCGAGCTGTAACATAAAAATATTTTTCAATTAAATTGCTTTCATCTACATTATTATTAAAATGTTTTATAAGATTAGTTATTGCTGTATTTAAGCAATATTCGCCATCTCTATGGCTTTCTATTACTCCTCCCCAATCAAATATAACTATTTTATCTGCTTTATACATAAAAAACTCCTTTTATCACTTTTTTATGTATTTTATCATTATTTTATTTGCTTTGCTATATTTTAATAGAAGAAATATTGTAAGCATGTGTATAATATTTTTAATTTGTATATAAAAAAGATTGATTTATCTCTGTAAATCAATCTTTTTTGTTAATATATAGTTATAGTGATTTTAAAGAATGTTCCTATTTTCCTATTCTTATATATCTATATCTAATTTCTATTTATTGTTTTCTCTTTCTATTACTTCTAGATTTGCTTGTCTCTTGATTTTGCTTGTTGTTGTTTTTAATAATGGTTTTTCTGAAATTAATATTCCTCTTATTGCTTTATATTTTGGCATTATTTGGTTTATTTCTTTAATCTTATCTGCTAAAACTTTATAGATTTCTTCATCTGTTTCTACTTTATAAGCTTCTTGCATTACTTCTCTATCAAATATTATTTTTACATTTATCTTTATATCATCTTTATCATCTGATTGCTGTTTTCCAAATATAAATGATTCTTTTACACCTTCAATTTTATTTACTAATGCTTCCATTTCTTCTGGGAAGATATTCTTACCATTTTTTAATACTATAACACTCTTTTTTCTTCCACAAATAAAGATATACCCATCTTCATCTATTTTTGCTAAATCTCCTGTACGGAACCATCCATCTTCCATGACTTCTTTTGTTGCTTTTTCATCATTAAAATAACCTAACATTACATTTGGACCTTTAACAACAAGTTCTCCCATACCTTCATCATTTGCATCTTCTATTTTTGATTGAACATGAGGAAGAGCTTTTCCGATTGAGCCAACTCTAAAGTTTTCGTTTGTTTCTACACCAATAACTGGTGATGTTTCTGTTAATCCATATCCTTGGCATAAATTAACTCCCCATGCTCTGAAGTCTTCTTCCACTTCTTTTTCTAAGGCTGCTGCACCACTGACAAATAATTTAATATGACCTCCGAAAACATTATGTATATCTTTAAATATTTCTTTCTTTTCGGCCATTGTTTTATCTTTATTATCTTTCATAAGTTTTTTAACAGCTTCTAATTTTCCTTCTTTTTCTAAATTTTTAAGAATTGTTTTATGCATATTTTCATATATTGCAGGAACAAAAGAAGTAAAAGTTATCTTATATTCATTTAGATTTTCTATAATATGTCTTATTCCTTCACAGAAAGATCTTTCTGCACCAATGTATAATGAAAATAACATACCTACTGTACATTCAAATACATGATGTAAAGGTAAGAATGATAATATTCTGTCGCTTGAATCTACATCTAATATTGATGCAAAGTCCATTACATTTGATACCATATTTCTATGTGAAAGTGCTACAACTTTTGATTTTGATGTTGTTCCTGAAGTAAATAACATTATGCTCATTTCTTCTGGATTTATTTTTGCATCTATAAATTCTCTATTTCCGCTATCAACTAATCCTTTTCCCTTTTCTATTAATTCTTTTTCTGAATATACACCTTCTTTGTGAATATCTGAATCCATAGATATTAAATGTTTTAATTTATTTTTTTCGCTATATTTTATTTTTTCTACAATTTCTTCATATTTTCTAGAATAGAATATTGCTTCTACTTCTGATCTTTCTATTAATTCTTCTAATTCATTTGCTGGTAATGATTTATCTAGCGGAACTACTATTCCTGTACCACATACTATAGATAAATATGCAAGTTCCCATTCATATCTATTTTCACCTATAACAGCTATTCTTTTATTTTTTAATCCTAAACTTATTAAAGCTGTTCCTAGATAATTTACCATATCCCTAATTTCGCTATGTGTATATGTTTTATAATTTTCTTCGCCAAGTTTAATTTTGTATCCAGGTCTATCCCCATAAAGCTCTCTAGTTTTATTTAACATATCTTTTAAATCTCTTACTTCTAAAACATTTTTGCTCATACTTTTATATTTCCTCCATATATATTTTCGATTTTTTACCTTTATTAGAATAATATAAATCTAAAAAATCGTCAATTATTTTTATTTTTTTGTACCGCGAGTACAAAAAAATAAAGTAGTATGTAAACAGTATATATGCAAGGGCTAAAAGAAAATTAGTAGAAAGAAGTAAACAATCCTATGCAAATGTAAAAGGAAATAGACTAAAATCCAGAGCATTGTATTATTCTTGTGGGACGCTTTGGATATGATACTTTCCAAAATATGTATAGGAAAGAACATGCAAAGATACAATGAATTTTTGCAAACTGAAGAGCTAACTCAGTTAGAGTTAGCTCTTCATATTTTTCTTTTCTATAAATTGTTCTACTCTCATATGAAGATGATATTTTTCTCTTAAATCTGCAATTTCTTTCATCATTGGAGATTTATGATGTTCATCTAAAGCTTCTTGATTTTCCCATCTATCTATCAATAAAACTGTTTCTGGATCATCCATTGGAAAGAAATATTCATATTTCTGATTACCTTTTTCAGCTCTTACTCTTTCTACTAGTCCTTTTTCTACCATTTCTTTTGCAAATTTTTTTGCACTTTCATTTTCCCCTGTATAATAAATATTAATTGTAAAACTCATAATAAGACCTCCTTATTATTAATTATTAAATTTGTTTTTAATGTTCTAAATTAATTCAAACATATAATAATCTTTCTAATTAGCTCTTTCAATAGTTACTTCAAAATCATTATTTAAATTTCCTAATATTTCAGTACCGGATTCTATTGTTCCTAACTTATATAAAGAATTAGAATATCTAAAATCTTTATAAAACACTGATATATTTCCCCAAGGCGCATAATATGAAAAATCTCCAACTTGTGGTGTATATCCTGAAGGTAAACCTTTTGTTGATAATTCATTTGGTAAAGTTGCTATTTTTTCTGTATTATTAAAGTCCTCAAGTGTTAAAGTTAAAGGCAACATCTCTAAAAAATCTCTACTTGCTTGATTATCATCTAATCTAACAAATATTTCATTTCCATTTACAATTAATTTTATTCTTACATTTTCCATACTTACTTCTTCTCCATCATTTAGTAAATTTTGATAATCATTCGTATTATCAGTATTTTCAATAACATTATTTATATTATTTTCTGTACTATCTTGTGACAAATTATTATTATTTTGTATATTTTCAGTTGTATCAAAATTTGCTATTACTACTATAGCACCGATTATAACTATTAATAGAATTATAATTAATATAACTTTTTTCATACTACTTTTTTCTCCTTAAAAGCCTATTTCAGATAGCCATTCAATTACTGTATTTTGTGAATTTTTCACATTATCATCTCTTATTGCTAATCCTTCTGTTACAGTTGCATTTGGCTCTTCATCTTCTATATTCCTTAATGTTCCAGAAAGGCCAGAACCTCCACTTGTAGTAAATGGTGCTATTGTCTTTCCATTTAAGTCATATTCATCTAGAAATGTATATAAGGCCATTGGCATATCTCCCCACCAAATTGGATAGCCTAAAAATATAGTATCATATTCATCAATATTATCTATTTGTGTTTTTAGCGCTGGCCTTGCATTTTTATTTTTTTCTTCTTGTGCTATATCTAATAAATCATTGTAGTTATCAGTATATTCTTCTTCTGTTTCTAATTTTATAATATCTCCGCCTACTGCTTCATGTATAAAATTTGCAACAGTTTCTGTATTTCCTGTATGAGAGAAATATACTACTAATTTTTTTCCATTTTCATTTTTTTCATTGTTTTGAGCTGTTTCTGTATTTGCTACATGATTCGTAGTTTGTACGACTTCCTCGGTATTTATTTGTCTTTCATTGCTTGTTTCGTTTTCTGCTTTATTTGTATTTTCACTTCTTCCCGCTAAATTAAAACCTATAATTATTCCTGCTATAGCTATTACTAATATTAAAACTATTAAAGTTACTACTTTTTTGTTCATAATTTTACCCTCCATATGTTTAATTAATTATCTAATCTTAAGCAATTTCCAATTTTATCTCCTGTTCTTAAATATGTGTATTTTGGAAATTCAAATAATACTGGACTAAATTTTGTATAATCTATTTTTCCCTTTTCATCTAAATTTTCTTCTTGAACATAAGTATTTGAAATTGACATTATAAAATTATCAAATGTATCTGTTTCATAATTGTCTTCAACTTTACATTCCATAACTACTGGTGCATTATCTATTATTGGAGCACCTGCTTCACCTATGTGATATTTAAATACATCTGATTTATCTACTTTGCTACCACTTACACTTCCAACATATTTATTTCCTCCCTCTTTTTTTATTTTTAACTTTATTTATAAAATTAAATATCCAATAAATAATTAGAATAATAGCAATTAATAATACTATATATTTTAAATAAAACATTAATGTGCTTTGTTCGTAATCAAAAAATTTAAAATGTACTAATAAAAACATCTCTTCCCATAATCTTAAATATATAAATGAATATATTCCTAAGCCAACTAATAGTACTAATATAAAGTAATATACATATTCAAATGTACTATTTTTCATTTTTCTATTTAATTTATTCATAAAACCTGCTATGTGAAGCCCAACATGTATTCCCATTAGTATAAATCCCCATGATGTTGAAACCATATGTAAATTTCTTCCAAACATTGTTGTTGGTATATCTAAAAATGAAAATACATCAGCAGAAATCATTATTCCACTTACCATCATTCCAATCATTGCTAAAAATAGTAACAGATTAAGAATGATGTTAAATGTTCTCATAAAATTATGCTTGCCTTTAAATATAGATTTATACCATTTTATATTTAATATATGATGTAGTATAAATAGTACAAATGTAATTGTTCCTAGTATTTCGTGTACAGCATTATCTGTTACATAATAACCCATTAGTATAATAAACAATATTGTCATTGCTATATCTATTATTAGTTTCACTTTATTTTTCATTTTCTTTACTCCATATTTTAATTTGTAGCAATTCCATTAGAATTTAACCAAGTCTTAATATCATTTCCCAAACTAGAGCCACCTGAATAATGTATACTTAAACCTTCTCCTATTCTTGAATTTGGTACAAGTTTAGAAATATATGTTATACTTTGTCCAAATTCACCACCACCATGGCTACAAAATGGAAGTATTGTTTTTCCGCTAAAGTCATATTCTTCTAAAAATGTTGCCACAGGCATTGGTATTGTTGCCCACCAATTAGGATAACCTAGTAATATTGTGTCATATTGTTCCATATTTTCCACATGATTCTCAAGTTCTGGTCTTGCATCTGCATTCATATCTTCTTGTGCTTGGTCTAATACATCGCTATAATTTGATGAATAAGATTCTACTGGATTTAATTCTATAATATCTGCTCCTGTTTGCTCTTGAATTATATGTGCTGCATTTTCGGTATTTCCGCTCCAAGAAAAATATGCAATCAACACATTTTCGCTATTATTAGTTTGTAAATCTCTTACTGTATTACTAATTACTGTATTATTAGACTTATTATCTGCATTTCTGGCTACTCTAAAACCAATATTACTCATTTTTTGCTCAGGTGTTGTTGAAGCACGGTATGCGCATCTTAAATGTTTTGCATAATCATTCCAACCTCCACCTCTATTCACTCTTAAAGTTCCTGTTGTCGGTCCTGATGGATTATTTGTATTTTCTAAATCATATGCTCCATAATAATCAAAACACCATTCTGCTACATTCCCATGTATGTTATACAAGCCCCATTTGTTTGGCGAGAAGCTATTTACTGCTACAGTTGTTTGTCTATACTGACCCGGCTTAGTTTCTAGATTTTCTTGTGTAAAATAATTTTCTTCTATGCCATATGGATAATGTCCATAGTAATTTGCTTCTTCATCACTTATCGAATTCTCAGTATTAAAAGGAGTTATTGTTTCTGCTCTTGCTGCATATTCCCATTCAGCTTCTGTTGGTAATCTATATCCATTTGCACTTCTATCCCAACTTACATTTTCACCATCAATTGTATAAGCAGGTGTTAAGCCATCTTTTTTACTTAATTTGTTACAATATTCGATTGCTTCATACCATGTAACATTTTCTACTGGTAAATTTTCTCCTTTAAAATTACTTGGATTTTCTCCTATTACTTCTTCATATGCTTTTTGTGTTACTTCATATCTTCCAATATAGAAATCGCTTACTATAACTTCATGTTGTACCTCATCTGTTTCCCTCTGCATTTCTGTTTCAGGACTTCCCATCAGATAAGTTCCGCCATTAATTGATATTAAATCATTTGTTAATTCTGCATTATTTATACTTCCTAGATTATTTGTTTCGTTTTCATTTTCATCTTGATTATACATTACATAAATTAGTCCTGATATAACTCCTACAATGATAATTGCAATTATAAGTGCAACAACCTTTTTATTCATAATATTCCTCCAAAATTTTATTTAATCTTTTTGCCTAATTCATATGCTTCTTTTAAAAAATGTGTTGGCATCATTCCTACAGTTCCACAACCTTTTCCTATAATCATACCTTCATCTTTATAGTTCATGTAACTAACTAATTTCTTATAATGTACTATTAATGGCTCAACTGTAGAATCATCTGTATTCCAACAAGTCATAATAAATGCAGTTCTTAATCTTTTATAACTTATTCTTCCAGTTCTAGAATAAAATCTATCTATTGTTGCTTTTAGTGGAGCTGTCATTGCAAAATAATATACTGGTGTTGCTAAAACTAACATATCTGCAGCTTCTACTGCATCTAATATTTTCGCCATATCGTCTTTAAATACACAATCTCCATCCATGCCACAATGGTTGCAACCAATACATGGACGTATATTTAAATGTGCAGTATCAAATCTTATTATTTCATTATTATTTTCTTCAGCACCTTTTATAAATTCATCAACTAATGTATTTGATGTGCCATGCAAATTATAACTCCCTGTCAATATAACAATTTTCATAATTATTACCTCCATTTTAAGTTTAAGCTATACTATTATTTTAAAAACTGCAAAATTCCTTTATATGTAATTTCATATATAGTTAAATATTTAAAAGGAACATCTGCATCTGACATTGCTTGTTTTTGTTTTTCTGTTACTTCTGCATAAGGATAAATTCCATACATAAATGGGAAAAATAAAAATATAAATTCATCTTTTTTATCTTCACTCATTGTGTTAAAAAATTTATCTATACATTTTCTAACCATTTTCATAGAATTCCCATAAGCTTTTTTAAATTCTGTTAATTCTTCCATTCTACTATTTTCTTCCATATCGTACATATTCATAGAAAGTAATTTAAGTAAATTTTTTCTTTTAGAAATTGTAGTAGCTAGTTTAACTGCAAATTCTTCTTTAGTCATAGTAGAATTTTGTTCATACATTTTATTTAAATCATCTATCCATATTTCATATTCTCTAGTGAAAAGTGCTAGGAATATTTCTTCTTTTGTTTGAAAATAATTATATATTGATGTACGCGAAAAACTTGTTTCTTCACCAATACTTTTTATTGTAATATCTTTAAAGTTGTTGTTTTTATATAGTTTCTCGCAACTATTTATAATCTCTTCTTTTCTTGCATCAATTATTTTCTTTGTCATTTTTTCGCCTTCCTTATTTCATTTTTTCCAAAATATCTTATTGTAGAAACATTTAGCTTATCCGCTATTTCTTCAAGATATTTTATTTCATCATCATTTAGAATAATTTGCATTGTTTAATTCTTCTAATATTCTAGTTTAATTAAACCGTTATTTTCCCATGCCCCAGCTCCTAGGGCAATTTTTGGTAAATTCATAATCTGAGCCAACTTTCTTTTTTCTGACATTGTGTCAATCTACAATTAATATATATCATTTCATTGACACCGTGTCAACAGTTTTTTTAAAAATTTTCCTATTTCTTTCAGAATTTACTATAACTGTTATGGCTGTAATAAAATAAGTTTATAACAAAAAATAGAGATTATTTCTAATCTCTATTTTTACTATTGAATATTCTATATAGTAATCAGTTATTTTCATATTATGTATATACTAATTATTTACTTCTATTTTTCTAACATAATTTAATTCTTCAAGCATTATTACTCTTCTTTCAACAATTAATATACAATCTTTATGTTTTTCTTTACTAATAAAAATTATTTTTGCCACAATAATACTCCTTTTGAAAGACTATTTAACTAAATCTGTATAATATAAAACCTCTTTATTTAATGACTTAGCATACTCAATTTCACTTTTTGTACTGTTTCCAATATATCCACCTACATTAACAACTAATATAGCATTAGATAATTTTATTTTTTCCTTATGCATTTTATCAATCATTAGTGCTTCTTCTTTTGTATATGCTTCTTTATTAGGCTTTGTTAATTCAATTGGAGTTAACATACAATTTCCTTTTAAAGCCATTTTTTCTGTAATCTCATTCATTTCTTTTTTAAATTTATAACTTCCACATACGGTTATTACTTTCATTTTTCCTCCTTCTGGATTTATGTACGTTCCTTGGAATCCATATTATATTTATTATTTTTTCAAAACATATACTAACCACTTGTTATTGTTTGTTCCGCCTTCTGTGTGAAATCCAGAAACTTTAAATCCTGTTTTTGCAATAATTTCATTCATATCTTCTTCTCTAAAATATTTATAATAACGTTCTGCTCCAATATGATATTCATTAGGAAAATCCACCCATTCTTCATCAACAGCTTTTCCTTCACGATTCATTACATTAAAAACGAATAAACCATTATCTTCTAGTGAGTCATAAGTTTTTTGTAGCACTTTTAAAGCATCTTCTTTAGTAAAATGAACAAATACTCTCCATGCGAAAACACCATCATATTTTTCTTCAAATTCATCTTCTAATACATTAAATTTTATAGTTTTTACACCTGTGGATTTAGTTGCATTAATAAAATCTTCTGCTACATCACTTGCAGTAATATCATATCCTAAATCTTCTATGTATTTTGCATTTTTTCCATCTCCTGAACCAAATTCAAATATTTTTGAACCTTTAGGTAATGTGCCAATATTAGTTGTAATAAATTTATGTAATTTTTCACTTTTACGTTTTGCCTTTTCTGGATCAAGATTGTCATGTGCAATACTTGTCTTTAAATATGTACCTGCCTTTCTATCATATATTTTTAATGTTTCTTCATTTGCTTTACTCATTTAAATTTTATCCTTTCTAATTTTTTACTCTTGTAGATGTATTAATTAGCTTGTTTCTTTCCAGAATTCATAGATTATATTAGCCAGTTCTTTTGGGTTGTCAACATTCACTTCATGTGACGCATTACTAATTGTCTTAAAGGAACTGTTTTTTATATTCTCATTTAATAATTTTGCATTTTCCATATTTTGATTATCTTTTATTCCGCATAAAATTAATGTCTTGCAATCTATTTTATCTAAATTAGTTTCAATATATAAATCGCTCATTGAACTAACTAGTGACATAAAATCTCTTTTTTTGCATCCTATTTTCTCGAAAGTTGATTTTGGCATAATATGAAATATTACGCCTTGAAGTTTAAAAAGAAATTTTGGTATTTTGTAAGGTGTTCCAATTAAAATTAGTGAATTTACTTTCTCTGGAAATTCCTTTGCATAATCTAGTGCCAATATTCCACCAAGAGATAAACCGCATAAGTTTAATTGTTCATTAAAACTATTACAATATTCAGCAAATTTTTTATATAAAGTATAATAGTTTATTTTTGTATCTTTTATCATCGAATATAAATTTGGCTTTTCTACATTCATACTATGAATATTTAATTCTGTTTCTACCATATTCCAACTTGTTCCATTTTGGCCTAATCCATGTATTAAAATATATTTCATATTTTAAACTCCATTCATATTAATATTATTTTTCCATAAGCTTATCTAATATCAAATTTATAATTTCATCTTCCTTAGTTTTATGCCTTTTTAGAATTTCTGCAAATTGAATATCAAAATAAAACACTAAAACATTCTCATCAAATTCTTTCAACAGCTTTTTTAATAATGGTTCATACCATTTTGAATTTAATATTCCTTAAATTATTTGCATAATAACACAAAAGTAGGTAACTTACAATAAATTACCTACTTTTTTAATATACTTATTTTTAAATTTTTACAAAATAGGGATTCTAGGACCGTCCCCAAATTTCTATTTTAATAAAGTAATCCCGCCATTTTTTAAACTTTTTTGAACATCTATAACTCTTTGGTTAGAGGAACCTTTCCATTTTAATGTTGGGTCATGTAATTCATCTTCGTAATTACCATCAACTAGTACATCTATATATTTTAGTGCAGCTATATCTTTTATTTGTTCGTATTTGTAGCCTGACCATGCCCATACATTTTTTTCTGGATATTTTTCTTTAAATGCTTTTGCAAGTTTGGCTGTTCCTTCAACATTGGTAGGAGCCATTGGCTCACCACCTAATATAGATAACCCTTTTACTTCGTTTTTATTACTTAATTCTAGTACCTTATCGATTGTTTCTTGTGTAAATTCTTTTCCACCTTCGAAATCCCATGTTTCAGGATTGAAACAGTTTTTACAATGAAAGGGACAACCTTGCATAAATATAGATACTCTTACCCCTGGTCCATTTGATATATCCATTTTTCTAATTAAATTGTATCTCATAATTATGCCTCCTTATTATCGATATGTAAAACTCTTTCTTTTATTTCTTGTGTTCTTCCTTTATTCCAGAAATTTGTTCCGATATATCCACAAGTACGTCTTGCAACATTTAATGTATTGTGATCTCTATTTCCGCAGTTTGGACAATACCATTCTAAATTATCATCAATTAGAATTTCCCCTGTATAACCACATTTTTGGCAATAATCAGATTTTGTATTAAGTTCTGCATACATAATATTGTCATAAATAAATTGTATAACTTCGATTACTGCATCTATGTTTCCTTGTAAGTTTGGTGTTTCTACATAAGAAATTGCTCCACCAGGACTTAATACTTGGAATTCACTCTCTAATTTTAATTTAGAAAATGCATCTATTTCTTCGAATACAGGAACATGATATGAATTAGTAATATAATTTCTATCTGTTATTCCTTTTACTGTTCCAAATCTTTCTCTTAAGCATTTAGCAAATTTATATGTTGTTGACTCTATTGGTGTTCCATAAACTGAATAATCTAAATCTTCTTCTGCTTTCCATTTACTTGTTGCATCATTTAGATGTTGCATTACTTTTAATCCAAATTCCTTTCCTGGTCCGTTATCTGTATGGCTATGTCCTGTCATAACTTTAACACATTCATATAATCCTGCATATCCAAGTGAAATTGTAGAATATCCATGGTGTAATAATTCATGTATTGATTCGCCTTTTTCTAATCTTGCTAATGCTCCATGTTGCCATAAAATAGGTGCTACATCACTTGTTACATTACTTAATCTTTTATGTCTTATTTGTAATGCTCTGTGACATAACTCTAATCTTTCATCAAATATTTTCCAAAATTCATCCATATCTCCATCAGCAGAAAGCGCAACATCTGGTAAATTTATTGTAACAACACCTTGGTTGAATCTTCCATAATATTTACCTTTTCCTTCTACGTAATTTTTAGCTTTTGATATATTTCCTATATTTAACATTCTATCAGGTGTTAAGAATGATCTACATCCCATACATGGATAGCAATCTCCATCTCCTAGGATATTTTTCTTGTATTTTAACATCATTTTTTCTGATATGTAATCTGGAACCATTCTTTTTGCTGTACATTCTGCAGCAAGTTTTGTTAAATACCAGTATTTACTATCTTCATGAATATTATCTTCTTCAAGCACATATAAAAGTTTAGGGAATGCTGGTGTTATATATACACCTTTTTCGTTTTTAAATCCTAATATTCTTTGTTTTAAGAATTCTTCAATTATCATTGCAAGTTCTTCTTTATATTCTTCTGTTTCTCCTAAATACATGCAAACTGATAAGAATGGTGCTTGTCCATTTGTATTTGTCATAGAGTTTACTTGATAATTAAATGTTTGAACTCCATCTTCAACTTCTTTTTTAGTATCTTGCATAGCATATTTTTCGCAATCTTTTTTGCTGAAATTTCTTGCTTGATATTTCTTTAAGTATTTTTCGTAACTTAATCTTACAAATGGTGCTAAATGTGTAAGTGATACTGTTGCTCCACCATAGCTTGAAGATGTTACTGCTAATATTATTTGTGTTGCTATTGTTGCTGCTGTTAAAAATCTATGTGGTTTTTCTATCATAACTCCATTTATTACTGTTCCGTTTTGTAGCATATCATCTAGGTTAATTAATTCGCAATTATGAAGGGCATTTTGTGCAAAATAATCAGCATCATGAAAATGTATAATACCTGCATCATGTGCTTCTACTATATCTTCAGGGAGTAAAAATCTTCTTGTTATATCTGTACTTGTTATTCCTGCTAAGTAGTCTCTTTGTGTTGTAACTACTTCTGCATTTTTATTAGAATTTTCACTATTCCAATATTCGCTTTCTCCTTCAATTAATTCTTTAATTGATTTATCTGTTGTGTTTGCCTTTCTTACTAATTCTCTAGTATATCTATAGGTTATATATTTTTTTGCTAATTGATATTTATCAAACTCCATTAATTTTTCTTCAATTATATCTTGAATATCTTCAACTAAAATTCTTTTTTTGTTTAAGTCTTCTATATATTTTATGATTTCTTTTATTTCCTCTTTAGTTGCTTTTTCTCTTCCTCTTACCTCTTCATTTGCTTTTCCTATTGCTACTCTAATTTTTTCTGGGTCATAGTCTACAATATGACCATCTCTTTTTACGATTTTCATTCTTTTGTTCCTCCCCTGATTTATTTTTTTTATTTTTTATTACGAGTAAATATTATATATAATTTCATATATATACAAGTTGCACTTGCAACTTTTTTATTTTTTTGTTAAAATTTTTTTCAGGTGATGAAAATGAGACTTCCATTTGAGGGATTAACAAAATTACAAATCGGTAAACTCCTTGTGTTGCTTGGTGTTCACAGGTATAAGTATGCTAAAGGAGAAGAGATTATTCCTACTATAAAAAATGATAATATTATAGGAATTGTACTTAGTGGATTTGCTCAAATTATTAATATAGAGTACAATGGCAACGAAATGGTACAGGAAAATCTTGGAAAAGATAGTGTGTTTGGTACAACAATTTCTGCAACCAATAGTGAAGACAGTCAAATAATTGCCAAAGAGGATACAGAAGTCCTAATTATAGACTATGTAAAACTTATGAGACCTGAAAATACTAATCATAATTATTTTAATATATTTTTAAGTAACTTATTTGATATAATCAATACAAAATATAGAGAAACTAACGAAAGAGTTAAAGTTTTGGAGAAAAAACAAATACGTGAAAAATTGTTAAAATTCTTTGAGATTGAGCATAGAAAAAGTCATTCTAAAAATATCTATTTAAGTTTTCCTTTTAAGGATTTAGCAGATCACTTAGCCATAGACAGATCTGCCATGTTTAGAGAATTAAAACATTTAAAAGATGATAAACTTATAGAAGTTGATGGTAGAAAAATTAAGATATTGTATGAAATTTAAATAAAAAATCCCCCCAGCTTATTGAAGTGATAAAATAAAAGTAGACACAAAAGTCTACTTTTTATTGACTAGTTCAGCTTATCCAGGAGATTTTAATTAAATTTAATTTTCTATTTTTTCGTTTTCCATATTTTTTATTCTTTCAGATTCAAACCATTCATCAAAATAATCATTAAACAAGACATCTTTTCTTCTTTTAATATATATATATCCTCCAATACAAGCAACTATTGCCCCAACTGTATCTACAATCAAATCACACATTGTATCTACAAGACCGTCTTGTCCTGGCATTCTAAATTTTTGCATATTATATCCCAATAATCTATCTGCCCCAAATTCAAAAAATTCCCAGAATACGCCCATTGTTAGTGCTAAACAAAAAGCAAATATTATTACAAATTTAGGACTTAAATTTACGTTTTTATTACCTTTTTCATTCAATAAATAAATAAATAAAAATCCAGCTAGTCCCAGTATTACTCCAGAGATTGTATGAAGCATTGTATCCCACCAAGGAATTTTTTCATAAAAATCTCCTATTTCACCTAAAATTTGAGCTGCAAAAATAAATGATGTAATTATTAATTGCAACCTCTTTGGCAAATATACCCCAAACCTTTTTTCTAATATACTTGGATAAAATGTTAAAATAAAAGTTATTATAATTACAGGATCTTGGCTATGGTCTCCTATAATCCATCCTCTTATAAAAATTAAAATTAATAATACTCTTGTTAAGTTAGAAATAAATACATTTAGTCCTTTTCTTGATTTATCCTGATTTTTTTCTTTTTTCTTTTTCATAACATCCCTCTTATTTTATTAATATCTTATTTGCTTCTTCTACTATTCGTAAATTAGCTGTCATTAAAGTTCCTACATTTTCTTGACTACCTAATTTTATTGTTCAATTTTCTACAGTTGTCAAACTCAATTTGCTATCTTCTGTCTATCTGATAAAATTAGGTTATCCAAAACTAAAACTATTAATTCTACATTACAAAAATATTTTAAACCATTTCAAAAAAATTATCTACATTTTACCTCGAAATCTTTTTTACAACGAGGACATGTACATACATGCTTTCCCTTCTTTTTCGGTAATCTAATTTCTGCCTTACAATTTGGGCATTTTCTATAAATATGTGTTTTTCTTTCACTCCATTTTCTTTTTTGAAGAGTTATTTTTCCTTTAACCTTATCTCTTATTTTTAAATATTTCATATTTTCGCTTTGTCTTTTATAAATATTTCTTGAAAGTAATCTATAAAACATAAAAACACAAATTAGTATTTCTAAAAGGTATATAATTGGATTTCTTATAAATATACTTAAAATAGCGATAATCCAAAATAAGATAAACAAAAATTTGTATAATTCGTCTATTCCATACCTACCTTGGAAAAAATTAGCCATTTTGTACATAAGCTTATTCATATATACATTCCTCCTTTAACATATAAATCTTGGACCACAACAACAATTACAAATAGTATCTGCTAAACACCACCAAAAACATATATTAGATGCACTAAAAGGCCTTGCACCATACATATTGCTTTGTTCTCTATATACATTTCCTCCGCCTTGTAATTGTTGTAATAATTCTTGATATCTTAAATTATTTGGTTCCATTTGTACTGCTGTTTTAGCATAATTTAAAGCTGTTATTCTATTACCTGTATAATAATTTGCAATACTACTTAAATAATACCATTCAGCTGTTCTATCTTGAATTTCCGAAAGAACTCTTAGTGCTTCTCTGTACATTCCTGCCTGTATAAAATGGTTTGCTACTTGGTACAGATTAGTACTTCCACTAGTGTTATTATATGAATTGTTTTGAGTATTTGAATATCCATTATACTGATTTGTTGCACCACTTTTTATTTGATCATATGCTTCATTTATTTCTCTCATCTTTCTGGCTGCTTCTTCATCTCCCGGATGTAAATCTGGATGATATTTTTTTACTAATTTCCTATATGCTTTTGTAACTTCTTCATCTGTTGCTCCATATGATAGTCCTAGCACTTCGTACGGATTTTGTGTCATCTATTTTTCTCCCTTCTTTTTATGTATTTCATATTTTGTCCATATACCTGAATATAGAATATTTTCAATTATTTTATTTGAAATATTTAGTTCTTTATATTTTTCTACACAATCTGCTAAAAGCAAATTAAGCATATCATCAAATTCCGCTTTTGAATATGTAATTAATGGATTATATTTTTTATGTTTTATGTCTTTTTCTAAATCTATACATGCATCTAATATATAAATAAATCTTCCTAAAGCATCTCCAAAATTTCGTAATTTTTCAGAAAATTCATCTTCATATGGAGTAAATACTTCTCCAAACAATTTACCACTACAATTAGCTGGAGCATCTGGGCTTAGTATATTTTTGGCTTCTATATCTCCTAATTCTTCTAGACTAGCTTTTATAATTTCAGCTTTTTTTGGATATTTGTTACATACTTTTTTAAAGCTCTTTTTTATTAATTTTGAATATGAACATGCTAAAATATTTTTATCGTCCTTCCAGTCATCAATCATATTGTAATAAGAAAGTAAAATATTCATATCTGATACATAATCTACAAACCTTCCTTTTATATAAGTATGTTTATTAACAGGATGCATCATACATCTGCATTCTGATTTAGTATATTTTTCTTTATAAACTTCATTTAATAATATTATTAAGAAAGTCATATCATAGTTTAATGTAAACCTACTTACATTTTTGTGTTCATTTTGTAAAGTTTTACATAGCCCACAATAACATTCTCTATAATATATTCTGTCTGCATTTTCTAATAATGCTGGATTTGTAACTATATTTCCAAGCATTTTATTCCTCCGTTTAGTTTTTTAAATTTTTCGTGTTGTTTAAAATTTTATTAAAAGTTTGTATAAACTGCTTTTTTTCATTCTCGGTAATATCTTTAAATGATATATCGTTTAATTTATTTTGTTCAGATTTTATGATTTTTAAAATATTGTCTGCTTTTTCTGTCAGTTTTAAATGAAATTTTTTCTTATCTTTTTCATCTTGAACTTTTATTATATATCCTTTATTTTTTAATTTCTCTACTGTATATGATACATGTGACTTTGAGATCATAAGATTTTCTACAATTTCAGAAGCAATATCTAATTCTTTATTTTGATGTAAAAATAATAGAAGTCTTATTTCATTAACTGCTAAATCTGTTCTTTTTGATACTTTATAAAATAAATTATCCATTGCTTTTTTTAGAACTTGTATATCTTCTAAAAAAGTCATATTTCCTCCTTTTGTTCGTTTTCGAACTAATGATACTAGTTTATTTTCTTTTTTGTCCAAAGTCAACTGTTCTTAAGCATATTTCACACAAGTTTCACATATAAGGCAAAAGAGCTACTTAAATTTAATTTAAATAGCTCTTTAATTCTTATTTTATTATCTCGCATTATGTCTACAGAACGTACTTTAAGCTCCGTCACTAAAGTTTATTAATCTCTTAGTTTGGCTCCACATCTCTTGTCTAGCGTTTTTAATATACTATTCATTTTTTCATTTATTTGTTCTGATGTCATAGTTGTTCCTTCATTAAGTATTTTTACTTTTAATGTAATTGATTTTTTACCTTCTGGAATTTGGTTTCCTCTATACTCACCCACAAATTCAATTTCTTTAACTTTTGCTTTTATGTTTTCTTCAATTTGTTTCCATGTAATTTCTTCATCAACTATAATTGATAAATCTTTTTCTACTAATGGTAGTTCTGGTAATCTTTCATATTCATTAGTTCTTGAAGCATATGGAACAAATTTATCTGTATTTATTTCAAACATTGCTACATTAGTTCTTTTTATTTTGGTATCTGTCATTACTTTTACAGAAACTAATCCTAATGTTCCGATTACTTCATTACCTTTAACTACATTTAAGTATGCATTAACATCTGCCCAATATGGTTTTTCTATTTTTTCTAATTTAAGTTCTTCCATATGGCAGTACTCAGCCATATTTTCAATTACACCTTTTGCTTCATAGAATATTTCTTTAGCATCCTTTCCAACAACACATCCAGTTAAATAATTCTTTTGAATTGGTAAGATTTCATCTTCTGAAGATGGTCTATAATCACCTTTTTCATAAACTTCTTCACAGTCAAATAATCTAAATTCATCATAATATCTTAAGTTCTTAGCAACTGCTTCTAACATTCCTGGTATTAAAGAACTTCTTAAATATGCTAAATCTGGTGCTGGTGGAGTTGCTAACTTTAAAGATTTTTCCATATCGATTCCTGCTGCTTTAATATATTTTTCTTCAATCCATGGATATGTAAAAATTTCATAAAGTCCACATCTATATGCTAAATATTCTTTAATTCTTCTTTCAAGTAAAACATCATTTTGTTTTACAGAATGTTCAAATGTTATAGTAATTGGTTTTGCTTCAAAACTATCAAAGCTTAATATTCTTGCAATATCTCCCATTACATCATCTTTAATTGATACATCACCTGTTGATCTCCATGTTGGAACTATTACATCATATTCTCCGTTATTTAATGATATTTCATATCCAAGAGCTGTTAAAATTTGTTTAATCTTTTCTTGTGGTATCTTCTTTCCTAATCTTGTATCTAAAAATTCTTCACTTACTTTTATCTCATTTTTTTTAGTTTCGTTTGGATAAACATCCGCATATTTAATTATTTTGCTATCTGGGAATATTTCTTTAATTAATCTTAATGCTAAATTTAATCCTTCATCTACTCTTTGTGTATCAACACCTTTTTCAAACCTCATTGAAGCTTCTGTTTTTTCTGCAAATTTTTTATCTGTTTGTCTAACTGTATCTGCTGAGAAGTTTGCTACTTCTAATACAACTCCCTTTGTATCTGGTAATATAGAATCTTTTTTACCACCTTTAATTCCAGCTAATGCCATTGCATCACTTTCATCACATATTACTAAATCTTCTGTTGAAAGTTCAATAAAGTTATTATCTAATAATAATAATTTTTCATTTTCTTTGGCATTTCTTACTATTATTTTTTCTCCACTTACATGTGTTTTGTCAAAAGCATGAAGTGGCTCTCCTACTGCCATCATTACATAATTTGTAATATCTACAATGGCATTTATTGGTCTTTGGCCTACTTTTGATAATAATGATTGCATCCACATTGGTGATGTTTTTTCATATATACCATCTATTTCTACTGCTACATATCTATTACATTTAGTTGTATCTTTTATTTCTACACTATATTCTGGTACTTTAGGTAATTCGTATTTTGGTAATTCTTTTAATGGTGCATCGTATATAGCTGATAACTCTCTTGCGATTCCATAATGTCCCCATAAATCTGGTCTATTAGATAAAGATTTATTATCTATTTCTAATACTGTATCATTCATTCCAAATAAATCTGCAACACTATCTCCTGGCTTGCAATCAAATCCTTTTAAATCAACTATTTCTTCTTCACCTTCGTTTAGGAAGAAGTCACTTAAATATACTTCTGTTGAAGCACAAATCATTCCGTAAGAGCTTTCCCCTCTCATTTTTGTTTTTGTTATCTTAACAGGTTCTCCTTGACCATGCCAAACAACTTCTGCACCTGGTTTTGATACTACTACATGTTCTCCAACATAAAGATTAGAACCACCACATACGATTTGTACAGGTTCTTCTTCTCCAATGTCTACCATACATATTCTTAATTTATCAGCATTTGGATGTTCTTTTATTTCTAAAATTTCTCCTACAACTATGTCATGAAATTTTTTGGCAGTGTTTTCGACTTCTTCTACTTCTACTGTTCTTAATGTCATATCATAGGCAATTTGTTCATCAGTTAAACCTTCAGGTAAATCAACATATTTTCTAATTAAATTTAATGATACTTTCATATTCAAAATCCTTTCTATTTAAATTGTTTTAAAAATCTTAAATCTCCGCTATGGAATAAACGTACATCATCTACTCCATATCTCATCATTACTAATCTATCTAATCCAATATTAATATAGAATCCTGTCCATTCGTCTGGATCTAATCCTGCTGATTTTAATACATTTGGATGAATTACACCACCTGGCATAACTTCTATCCATCCATTATGATTACAAACTTTACATCCTTTTCCACCACATACTAAGCATTCCATATCTATTTCATATCCTGGTTCTGTAAATGGGAAGAATCCTTCTCTCATTCTTGTTTTTATTTTTCTTCCAAAAACTTTTTCTAAAATTGTTTGGATCATAACCATACCAGATGAAAAAGATATATCTTTATCAACTATTAATGCTTCATATTGAAAAAATGCTCTTTCATGTCTAGCATCAGTTGTTTCATTTCTATATACTTCTCCTGGATATACAAATCTCGCTGGTGCTCCATGTTTTAGTAAATATCTTACTGACCCACCTGTTAAATGTGGTCTTAAGCATAATCTTTCTGCACCTTCTTTATCTTCTGTTCCTTCAATCCAATAAGTATCCATAGATTGACGTGCAGGATGATTTTTAGCAAAATTTAAATTATCGAATGCATATTTTTCACTGCTTATATCATCTTCGTTGAATACTTCAAAACCTAAAGATACAAATGCATCATTTAAGTCATGTTTCATTTGAGTTATTGGATGAAGTGCTCCTCCACTCACTTTTTTACCGGGTATAGTTAAGTCAATTGGTTCATCTAATACACTCATAGAAGCAATAATTTCTTCTTCCTTTTCTTGTAAATTACTTAAAAATGTATTTTTTATTTCTGTTGCTATCATTCCAATTGTCTTTTTTTCTTCTACTGGTAAATCTTTCATAGATTTTAAAACTTCTGATAATTCGCTTTTCTTACCAGTTAATTCTTTTCTGACTTCTTCAAGCTCAGCGATAGTCTTTACGTTTTTAACTTTTTCCAAACCTTTTGTTTTGATTTCTTCTAATTTCTCTTTCATATGCCTTTTCCTTTCTTGAAATTTTTTATGGTGGCGAGATTTTTGAACGTCCGGGATCTGGGGACGTTCCTTTTTTCCCTTTCTTATTCTTAAACATGGATTTTAGGGTCATCCCAAAAATCCATACAAAATCCCGAAAATCAAAAAACGAGCAATCATCCTTAAAGGACGATTTGCTCGTGGTACCACCTTTTTTTATAGTATTTCTACTACCTCATTACAGATTAACGCTCTTACACGATTTGACTCCACTATTGAAATTCGTTAATTTGTCTTTCTATTGTAGCTTCCAGTCTATGACTACAATTCCCTGGATAGATTTACATATTAACTACTTTGATAATTTCTTCGTCAACATTTATTAGTCTATTAGATTATATTTCCTTTTTCTCTGTTTGTCAAATATTTATGATAAATTTATTATCCTAATATAATTGAAGCAATATTATCAGAAAACCAAAATGGATAATATAAGAAAAACATTCCTAAAAAGCTTAATAATATATAAACAATTACATCACGTTTACTATTTTCCGTTTCTTTCAAATGATTCTTAAAAAATATCTTCCAAATAATAAAGCCAAGCAAAGCTCCTAAAGTATTTGTAATCAAATCATCTATGTCTGTTGTTCGAGTAGTTATTAGCTGTGATAATTCAATAAGTAATGAAAATCCAGCTCCTAAAATTGCAGTTTTATATGCTTTTCTATAATTTTTCCAAATTAGCGGAACTAAAAATCCAAATGGAATTAACATTAAAATATTTAAATAAAATGTTTTTTCAATATTGGTAAATGGAACTAAATTAATTCGTGCTCTAATAATAGGTTGATCTATTCCTCCTTTTGGAGCATAAATTATATCTGTAAGTCCTCCTACACCTGTTAAATCATATACTTGCCATAAGTATAATACAAATAAAAGTACAAATATCCAATATGATTTACTATTTTTTCTTCTTTTTATAATGAAATAAATTAAACATGGTAATACTACACAAAAGCTGCTATAAATCGTGGTTTGACTAAAATTTAACATTTATTTTCCTCCACTTATTATATTCATTAATATCATAACATAAATACTTCCAGTATTTTATTAATAATTTCTTAATTTTAAACAAAAAATAGAGATTAATCCTAATCTCTACTTAATTAACAAATTCCTTAATTTTATCCAATAATTCTAATATTTCTATAAAGACTTATTTTCTGATACTTTTAAGTTTATATTATGCCAATTATACATTAATGATAGCAAAATTCATTGCAAATGTTATGTAAATATGATATTATAATTAGCGATACTAAAAACGTTGTTCAAATTTCTGTTGTAACAGAAATATATCAAAAGGAGGAAAATCTATGAACGCAAATGTATCTGTATGGATGATGATTCTTTGGTTGGTAAACTGCTACATGGTTATAAGCAGTTTGTTTTCAAACCCCCGGCAATTTAAAGTTGAATCAGATGACAAAAATGAGGCTTCAGATGAAGTAGCTGTAGTGCTTTCAATTGTCGCACTTGTAGTAGGAATTGTATTTATAGCTATTCGCATTTGGTATTTAGGCGCTGCAGCTTCAACGGTGAATAACACTTTATTTACTTTATTCTCAGCTGCCTTAATAATTGCCACTATAGTCAAAATACCAAAGGTATTGCGGCTTTGCGGTAAAGTTGCTAACAAAGAAACAATCAAACCGACAAAGAAAGGGTTATCAGCTCTAAGCTTGATAACAATACTGCATTTAGTTTATTTCGGATACTACGTATTCACAGGTATATCGCTTTTTGACGTTATTCTAAAATAAGCGATTTAACACAGTAATATTTTTAAAGTAAGAAAAGAAGAGAGCCCCTCTTCTTTTCTTATATCTTTAATTTTGTTATTATTTTTTTATTTTAGTCCGTCTTTAAAAGCTTCTCCTACTCTTTCTGTCACTTTATAATATCCATGAGTATATGGGTCAAATGCAATAGCATTAGCTAATTCTATATCAACATTTTCTCTTTTATTTGGAGTATTATTTTCTGAAACCACTCCAATGTAAATATTTTATTACTAGCAATTAAGTAATTCTATAGTGTCCTATAATATTATCTTGTCCGTATAATTCTATAACATCCTCCTCGTAATTTTCTTGCGACGGTGTTGCATGATGTATTAAGAGTGGAATTCCTTCTTTATTTCTTTTATCTGATATTATTCCTATATGATCTTTAAAGACAATTATATCCCCTCCTTGCCATTCTTCTATTTTCGATAAATCTGTTGATAAAGAAATATTATTGTTTTTAAAGTATATATCTAAATTTCTTACTCTTCTAAAATCTATATTTTTATCTATAGTTTCTATGTTATATCTTTCATTATGTTTTGTAATATCTTCATTTACTAGTTCCATTAAATCATATCCGGCATCTTTTAATCCAAAAGCAACAACATCTGTACAAACTCCATAGCCATCATTTGGATAACCAGTTCCATAATATTGACTTTTGTATTTAGGTTTACTTGCAATATATTGTTTCACATTATTTAGTATATCAGTTTGATCATCTATTCCATCATTATCTTTATCAATGTCACTAGTATATGTTTCAATATTAAAATCACTATTGGTATATTGTTTATATGATTTTCTATTAAATTCATATATAAATACAATAACACTAGCAATAATAACAATACTTGCTATTGAAAACATTATAAGTATCTTTTTCATTATTTTCTCCATCATTTTATTATATTTTTAAAATCATTTGAACATGAGGTATTCCATCTTCTAAAAATTTTTCTGATGTTTGTTTGAATCCAAATTTTTCATACATCTTTTTAGCATATGTTTGTGCCTCTATTTTAATTTTATTTACTTTTAGCTTTTCCCTTGCTATATTTATCCCTTCCCTTAAAATTATATTTGCATAGCCTTTACCTCTTTCAGTAGTTAATACTCTACCTATTGAGGCTTCTTCAAATAATATGCCTGGATATAACACTCTTAAATAAGCTTTTATTTGACCAGCTTCTTTTAAATAAATATGATATGCGTTTTTATCTTTTTCATCTATTTCTTGGTAAGGACATTTTTGCTCTACCACAAATACTTCAACTCTAATTTTTAATAATTCATATAGTTCTTCAGTTGTCAATTCTTCAAACTTTTTTACAACTAACTCCATTGTTATCTCCTACAATTACATTTTTCTAATTTTATTATTCAGCTTTATTCGATAATAACAAAGAAGCATATAATTTTCAATAAATTGTACGCTTTTTATTAGATTATATAAGAAGCAGTCTTTATCATGCGAATTTATAGCAGCTTTATCTATCTGCTATTTTTATATTGCTATCCTAAACTAATTATTCCTAGATGTTCTAGTAAAATCTTAATCCCTATTAGTATTAAAATTATTCCTCCAATAATCTCTGCTCTCTTCTCGTACTTAATACCAAATTGATTTCCAATTTTTACTCCTATTACAGATAATATAAAAGTTACTAATCCTATTAAAATAGCAGCTAATACGATGTTAGTTTGTAGAAATGCAAAAGTTATACCGACTGCTAATGCATCAATACTTGTTGCTATTGCTAAAATTACCATTGTTTTAAAATTCACACTATCATTATATCCTTCAGAATTATTATCAAATGCTTCTTTAAGCATCTTTCCTCCAATAAGTGCTAAAAGAATAAATGCTATCCAATGGTCTACTTTAGTTACTAAACTTTCGAATGTTGTTCCTAAGCAGTAACCTATAACTGGCATAAGTGCTTGGAATACGCCAAAGTAAATGCCAACTATAATAGCCTTTTTCCAATTCATTTTTTTCATTGATAAACCTTTGCATATTGAAACTGCAAAAGCATCCATTGCTAAACCAATTGCTATTAATAATATTTCTAAAATTCCCATATTTATCTTCCTTTTTTTTAATGTCAATGCTTAATATCCTAACATATTTTCATAAAAGTTGCTATTTTTTTGCAAACCTAAAGGCATTAAAATTTTAATGCCTTATTATAACTATTCTATATTTAATTCATTAAATATAAATTCTGCCTGCTTGCTACTAATTTCATCCTTGTAGTGTACATGATCTTTATACATATTGTCATTTTTTTAATCATATGTACATTTATATAAATCAATTATTCTTATTAATTATAACTTTTTAATATAGCATACATCACATGCAAAATGCTCTGTTTTTATTAATGGTTTTTCTAACCTTTTAAATTCATATTTTTCATAAAACTTTTGGGCAGCAACCATATTTTCTAGTGTTTCCAAATAACATTCTTTATAATATTTTTTGGCATACTTTAATGCTGTTTCAATTAACTGATGCGAAACTCCTGTGCCTCTTGCAATTGGTAAACAATACATTTTTTGTAATTCACACACTTCTGGAAGTTCAGCTATTTTTCCAATACCAACTCCTCCAAGCAATTTGCCAGAAGTATCCTCAGCAACCCAATATTTATTTTCTGGTGTATTATATATTTCGGAAAATCTTCCTAGGTTTGGATCTGTCCATGCTGTGCCTTCATGATTTCCACCAAATTCAATTAAACATGACCTTATTATATTTTCTATTTCTTTATTATCTTTTTCTGTAATTTCTCTTATAATATATTTCATTCACTCACCTTATTACATAAAATCAGAAGTAACATTTGAAATTTCTCCATTTTCATTTACAGTAAATTTTATTCTTATATAAAATCCTTCTACAGTCAATGAAAAATCATACTCTCCACTTTCTAATTTTCCGTATATATTTGTCCAATCACAAATTTTTCTTACAGTGTCTTCTGCTATATTTTCAGAAGTTACTGTATCTTCACTATTAACATCTGAAACTTTTGAAGCCTCTTCCCAAAGTGGAATACCGCTTCCTTCATATGATGATGTTGTATTACCTGTTACTATTGGCATACTTGGTGCTTTTACTTGTTCAGCTTCTGGATTCTTTTTAAATAATGTATATGTATTTGTATATTCATATTTATATTCATTTGTATCTTTTATCTCAAAAGATATACCTGTTTGTGTTACATTAATATTTGAAACTGATACATTATTGCGTGAGCTATAAAAAAGTTTTAATGCTTTTTCCGGTATTGTAACATCACTATTATCTTTCAATATTTCTATTTTAGAAACTTTATCAAAACTACCTGGATACATTTCATTTATCATTCCATTATAATAAACTCGTACTTCTTGGTTCTGTTTATACTCATTAATATCATCATCTGGAATGTTTGCTCGCATTACATCGTTTGGATCGTCTTTATTTATAACTTCAAGATATGTATCATCTACTCTTACTATTACAACATCCATTGTAGCAATTGCATCAGCATTATCATATGATATGCTATTTCCTGTTAGCTCATTATTAACCTCATTTGTTGTAAAATGCTTAACAAGTAAAATTGCTACTGCTAAAACTACTAAAATTACTAAAACAATTATTAAAACCTTTAATCCCCTTTTCATATAAATCCCTACCTTTCTATAATTTAGACAAGTCTTATCTCTTGTTTTGTTAGGTTGATAATAACACTAAAGGAAGTAATTATCAATATATTCACTTTTATTATCTTTATCATTTTATCTATATTCTCCAACATTTTGCTTTCTTGATAAATCCGTAGTTACAGCACATCCTTCTTGTTCCATTTCGTATTCGCCTATTTGACATTTTTTAGTAATGTACTTTGCTAAATTCTGTATATTCTCTTCTTCCATTATGCTACAAATTGATTGATCTGTATATAAACCTTTATTATATGTATCATAATCTGTAATTACAGAATTCATATATTTAATATACTCTGGCTTAGTATACTTTTCAAATGTAGCACATAGATTTCTATTACTTAATAAAGAATTTGTTATTGCTCTAGCTGTTCTGCCATTTCCATCTATTTATCAAAACTCCCACTAGTTAATCCATTTAAATCTAATGTTACATATCTAAATCCCAACGCTTTTATTTGTTCTACTATATTTTGATTTTGTATTATTACATTAGAATATTCTCTTTCTACTTCGATTCTTGCAATCTCCTGATGTACTCTTATTCTCACTTTTGGTATTCCTAATTTTTTTAACACTTCTTCTCCTTGTTCAACTCTTTTTAAATCATCTTCGGTTAAAATTGTATTATAAGGAAATCTTGTTGCTAAACAAGAATTAGATGGTTTATTCCAAATTTTAAGGCCTAGTTTCTTACTCTCTTCTCTTATATTTTCTTTTGAAAATCCTATTTCTGCTAATGGACTTATTATACCTATTTCTTCTGTTGCTTTATTACCGGGTCTATATACTTTTAAGTCATCTTCATTTTTACCATCTAAAACATTTTTAAAACCATTTTTATTTGCCTCTTCTTTTATACCACTCATCAGTTTTTTCTTACAATAATAGCATCTATCTTTTCTATTTTCTTTAAATTCTTTTATTTCTAATGGTTTATATTCTATTTCTTTATAATTGATTTTATTTTCTTTTAAGAATTCTATTGCTTCTTCATAATCTTTTCTTGGTACCATATTGCCATTTGCTATAATTGCTAATACATTTTCTGTTGGTAATGTAATTCTTGCAACATATAGTAAAAAGCTAGAATCTATTCCTCCTGAAAAGCTAATAGCTACTTTATTTAATTCTTTTAATCTGTCTTGTAATTTTTTTAACATATATTTCATCCTTTTCACTTATACTCACTAATGCATACTTGAATCATTGTATACAACTTCATTTCACTTAAGTTGCATAGTTCGTCTTTAAAAAGCTCGCTAATGTTTGCTAGCGGCTGAGTTAATTTGGTGGGCTATGTATCCGGCACCATAACCATTGTCTATGTTTACTGTTGCAATTCCGTTTGCACATGAGTTTAACATGCTAAGAAGTGCTGATACTCCTCCAAAGTTTGCACCATATCCAATAGATGTAGGTACTGCTATTACCGGTACTTTGCTAAGCCCAGCTACAACAGAAGCTAAAGCCCCTTCCATTCCAGCTACAACTATTATGCAGGTTGCTTTTTCTAATTTATCCATATTACTTAGTAGTCTATGAATACCAGCAACACCAACATCATAAACTCTTTCTACATAACTACCCAAAAACTCTGCAGTTTTGGCTGCCTCTTCTGCAACCGGAATATCTGCTGTTCCCCCTGTGCAAACTACAATATTTCCTACTAACTTCTTTTCTTTTTCTATTTTTAATATCCTAGAAATAGAGTCATATTTTACATTTGGTATATCCTTTTTTACTAATTCATATTGTTCTTTAGATGCTCTTGTTCCTAGTACTTCCCCATTTTCTTTATAAATAGCACTATATATTTTAGTTAAAAATTCGTTTGGTTTTCCTTGGCAAAAAACCACTTCACTCGCTCCAGATCTTTCTTTTCTATTATGATCTATTTTGGCATAACCTAAATCTTCATATTGATTATTTTTTATCATTTTTTCAGCATCTTCTATAGATATTTTATTTTCTTTTAAATTTGTCAAAATTTCTTTTATGTCCATACAATTATGCTCTCCTTCTGATTTATAATTATTTTAGCTCCTCTAATTTATATAATTCCTTTAAAGGAATATTATTCTCTTCTGCTATTTTTTTCATGCTTTCATATTCAGGATATACATATGTTTCACCATTATAAGTTACTTTTTTTGCTTTTATTCTTCCATATTTTGTATCTATTTCTACAAATTCTCTACCTAATTCTGTTCTACCTTCAAAACGATATCTAATTCCAATTGTGGTTGTTTCTTTAAAAATAATGTTTTGAAGTTTAAACATATCTTCTTTTCTACAAGCAACAGATAATCTATATGCTGGTCTGCTTTTTTTCATAAATATTGGTGTATAAAATACATCTAAAGCTCCATTAGCAAATAATTTTTCTGATGTAAATCCTAGTATTTCTCCTGAACAATCATCTATATTTGTTTCCATTACCACAAAATTTTGATTATCTTCTTGTATTTCACCATAGTACACTTTTAGAACATTTGGTATTTTTAAATTTTTTGACCCAGTTCCCCAACCAATTTTTTCTGTTACCATTGTGGGTAATGTTGTAAAATCTTCTGCAAGCTCTGCTATAATTGCTGCTCCCGTTGGAGTTACAAGTTCTGTATCTATATCTATTTGTCTAAACTTCACATTAGATGCTGCAAATATCTCACTTGTAGCTGGAACTGGTACAGCCATAGTTCCATGTGCACATTCTATAAAACCATATCCATCATTAACAACACTTGCAATTATTTTTTCTGGATTAATTTTATTTATTAAAATTGCTGTTCCAACAATATCTACAATTGAATCAATTGCTCCAACTTCATGAAAATGTACTTCATCTAATGGTTTATTATGAACTTTCGATTCTGCCTTTGCCACTCTTAAAAATATTCTTTTTGTCAAAGCTTTAGTATTTTCATCTAATGAACTATTATCTATAATAGTGTTAACATCATATAAATTTCTATGTTCATGATGGTGATGATGCTCATGGTCATGGTCATGGTCGTGTTCATGATGATGGTGATGGCATTCATTTTCTAATATAACATCAACATATGTTCCTGTAATTCCATTTTTTACTTGTTTAGAAATTTCTATTTTATACCCATCAACATTCAATTTTTTTAGTTCTTCTAATAAATATTTTTCGTCTCCTACGATTTCTAATAATGCTCCAAGTGTCATATTTCCACTAATTCCACTTGAACAATCAAAATACAGTGTTTTCATAAATTTATCTTCCCTTCTACATAATTTTTACCTATTATAACACAAATATGATATATCATTTAGAGTTTACTCTAAGTCAATACTTTAACATATATTTTTACATTTATTCCATAAAAAATACCCAGCCTTTCTAAACTAGGTATTTATATTACTTATATTTCTCTTGAACTTCTTTTGGCAATTATTTAGCTTACATTAACCTTACAGTTTTATCATTTGCTTAAATTTCATTCCATGTTTTTCCATTATCTTCTGAACAATACTTTTTAAAACTTCCTCCATTATAATCTCCATCATTTCCTTGACCAACTTCTAAATAAATTTTTCCATCTTCTATAGTTGGCAAGTAATAATAATCATAAATCTGTTCATCACTCAAATTAACTTTTGTAAAGTTTATACCTCCATCCTCGGAATAATATAGTTCAGAGTCATCCCCACTAGCATATGGCATTGTGACAAAAGCAATATTTTCATTCACAAACAATAGCTGACTTCCTCTTCGAAATGTACCTTCATTCAAACTTCCAATTCCATTATTTATAGTCGTCCATGTTTGTCCTCCATCTGTAGTTTTATCAATATGTCCAAAGGTAACTCCTCCTAAGGCATAATCTTCAAATTGCAAAACAAAGCCTATATCTTTATTTAAAAATTGTATAGATTGAATAGTTCCGTTAGTAGCTAATTTAACTGTATTCCATGTATTTCCCTTATCATCTGAATATACTAAATATTTTCTCCCATTTTCAGTATAGAAAAATACTGTTTTTTCTTCAGAAATTATATAATTTTGATTATTATAATCTGATTTGTCATTTGAAAAATCCCCTGGAACTTCTGTTACGTTTTCTCCATCATAGCTAAAATATAAAATTCCATTATCTATTTTATATTTATTAGCATCTACTGTTATACCATTATACTCACTTAAATTTTCCCCTTTATATACTGTACAATATAAAGTTTCCTTTATAGTCCTTTTCATTGAGATATCACAAAATATAATTGTTCCACCTTCTTTTATATAGCTAGTTTCTTCATCAATTTCACAATCATCGTTTAATGCAATTATATATTTAGGAATATCATCTTTATAAAGAACTAATGCTGTAACACCATATTGTTTGCAATCACTAAATTCAAATTGTTCAGATGTATCATCTCGCGTTACTTTTATCCCTTTTGAATCTACAGTTAATTTTGTATTACCCATAGAATCTGCCTGTGTTTGCCATCTTCCTAATAATGCATTAAATACATAATAATATGAATCTGTTCCTTTTCTACTTCCATATGTTGCTACATAATTTCTTAAATTATCATCTTTATCTGTATAAGTTATATTGCAAATATCATTTGTAAGCCACTGATGTTTTATGGCTTCACTTACTGAATATTCAAATCGTTCATCTAGTTTTGCAAATATAGTTAATTTGGCATATTTATATAGCCTAGTTTCACCATTTTCTTTATTCTGTTTTATTACTAATTCATTTGAAAAATCGTTAGAAAAACTTAATATAGTTCTTATATTCATACCATTATTAATCATAAAAGCTAAATTAATAGTAGTCAAAATAACTGCAATAATCACAGCAACAATCTTTATGTTCTTTAACTTTTTTATTTGTAAAATAAGAAATACAACTCCAGTTATCATTATCAATTCATTTACAATATAAAATATTAAATCATTTATATATTCATATCCATTTGGCTTCATTATGCATAAATATCCTAATTGTAAAAAAAACATTAATACAAATATTATAATAGATACTATTTTTACAATTTTAATTAATTTTCTTTTTCTATTTTCTTTCTTTTCTTTTTCTTTAGTCACACTCTCTACAGCCTCTTGTACTGCTTTTTCTACATCAATAGTATCCTTTTTTCCGATTTCTGCATTTAACACTTCTGATGCTGTAATACCAAAAGTTTCTGCTAATAAATTAATAATTGAAATATCAGGAAAGCCTAATCCCCTTTCCCATTTTGAAACAGCTTTATCGGTTACATTTAATTTTTCTCCTAATTCCTTTTGTGTCATGTTTGCTTTTTTTCTTAAGTCTCTTATAAATCTTCCGAATTTTTGATTGTCCATTTTTAGTCTCCTTACAAGTTTTTTCGATATAAAAATGTTATCACTCTTAGATATTTTTAGCAATCTACTTTTAGTAGAATTGTTATTTTTGCTTGAAATATCAACAAATCTAGTTTTCGAGATTTTATATACACTTTTATTAGAAAAAAATAAGCCACGATTAAATCGCGACTTAAAAATTCGTTGGAATAGGAAATAGGAATTTTAGGAACGTCCCCAAATATCCCGTGGCACACCAAATCCACGTCCTTATTTATTTTAATTTTTCTGCTACTTTTTCTAGTTCTTGTCTTATTTTTATGTGTTGAGGACAAACTTGCTCACATTTACCACATTTTATACATTCTTCTGCTTTCTTAAGTCCATGTCCGCTTACAAGCCAATCTTCTTGGTGTTTAGCTGCTTCCATATCATTATATAATGTTAAATAATTCATTGCTGTAAATGAACCAGAAATTCCTATTTTCATTGGGCATACTTTTGCACAATAGTTGCATGTTGTACATGGTATTATTGGAATACTATTCATTATTTCTTGAGCTTTCTTTATTGTAGCTTCTTCATCATCGGATAATTTTGTAAAATCTTTCATATAAGATATATTATCTTCCATTTGTTCTATATTACTCATTCCAGAAAGTACTGTTATAACACCATCTAAACTTGCAGCAAATTTAATAGCCCATGAAGCAATTGATGTATTAGGATTTGCTTGTTTAAATGCTTCTTGTACTTGCTCTGGTGGATTTGCAAGCATTCCACCTTTAACAGGTTCCATAATTATTACTGGCTTACCATGTTTTCTTGCAACTTCATAACATTCTCTAGATTTAATTGCAGGATTTTCCCAATCTGCATAATTTATTTGAAGTTGTACAAATTCCATTTCTGGATGTTTATTTAATATTTCTTCTAACTCTTCAGGTGTTGAATGGAAAGAAAATCCTATATGTTTAATTTTTCCTTGTTCCTTCATGTCTTGAATCCAACTCCACATATCAAAATCATCAAATGCTTTCGTTCTAGATTCTCCTAAGTTATGTAATAAATAAAAATCGAAATATCCAGCACCTGTTTGTTTTAAAGAAGTATCAAATTGAGCAATTGCTTCTTCTCTAGTCTTACAATTTATCCATGCTGCATTTTTAGTTGCTAATTGGAACCTTTCTCTTGGATAACGTTCTACTAGTGCTTGTCTTATTGCGTCTTCACTTCCAGCATATGCCCATGCTGTATCAAAATATGTAAATCCAGCATCTAAAAATTTATCTACCATTACTTTTGTTTGCTCTATATCTATTTTTCCATCTTTTTGAGGTAATCTCATTAGACCAAATCCTAATTTTTTGATTTTTTCACCTAAATATCCCATTTTAGCCCTCCTACTTATAACTCTTTAATCCATTTATCTATTTCTTCTGGTAATGTAACTAATTGATTTTCGCTATAATCCTCTGTAAATACAATATTCATTTCTTTACCTATTGTTGAATTTGGACATAAGTCTTTTATTTCTTTAAATGTACGTCCAAGCCATCCTGCATTTGTTGCAAAAGGTATAATTTTTTTATTGCTTAAATCATTTTCTTTCAAGAATGTCCTTACAACTGGTGCTATTGTATACCACCATACTGGTGTTCCCAATATTATTTCGTCATATTTAGATAAATCTAAATTTTTATTTTCTATTTCTGGTGTTTTCTTTGTACTTTCATTATTTTGCTCTTGTCCAACAACAATATCATAGTCATTAGAATATGGCTTTACAGGTTTTAGTTCTATAATGTCACATTGTAATTGTTTTTGTATTCCTTCAGCTATTATTTTAGTATGATTTGTATAAGAATAGAATACTATTAATTTATTGCTCATCTTTATCCTCCTATGGTTTTTCTGTAAAATCTTTTAACTTTCCTTTTTCTATTTCTTCATATTTTTCTATTTTGTAATTTAATCTATCTAATGTAGCTTTTATATCTTCTTGCTTTTTTAGTAATTTTTCACGTTGTTCTTCTAATAATATTTTTCTTTCTTTTACAGTTTTTGTTCCTTGTCTAAATAAACTTACATATCTTTTTAAAGTTTCAATTTCAAGACCGGCACTTCTCATGCATTTTATAAATTCTATCCAGCCACAAGAATTTTCATCAAAATCTCTTATACCATTTTTATTTCTTGGTACTGTTGGAATTAGTCCTTCTTTTTCATAATATCTAATTGTATCTGCTGTTATATTATATTTTTTACTTACCTCAGATATTGTCATTCTACATCCTCCATAATTTATAAATTATTATATTGCTCATCTGTTACTGGTTCGCACCATTCATTGTTTGTGTTTTCTCCTGGTACCTCTATAGCTAAATGGCTAAACCAATTATCTTTTTTAGCTCCATGCCAATGTTTAACATTTGCAGGAATTACAACTATATCTCCTGGCTTTAGACTTTTAGCTTCTTTTCCTTCTTCTTGATACCATCCTTCTCCATCAACACAAATAAGAATTTGACCACCATCTTTTGTAGCATGATGAATATGCCAATTGTTTCTACAACCTGGCTCGAATGTTACATTTGCTATAAAAATACTAGATTCACCTGGTTTTGTTAGTGGATTTAAGTATGAATTTCCTATAAAATATTGTGCATAGTTTGAATTTGGCTCACCTAGTCCAAACCATCCACCATGTTCTTCTTTAGCAGGTTCATCATTTGCATATACTTCTTTTGCCATATTAAATACTGCCCATGCATTTGGCCAGCCAGCATAAAAAGCAGCATGTGTAATAATCTCTGCCATTTCTTCTTTTGTTATTCCGTTATTTTTTGCGTTCATAATATGATATTTTAAAGAACTATCTACTAATCCTTTTCCCATAAATACACATATTGTTACTAAAGATCTATCTCTTAAAGATAGTTTGTCTTCTCTTGACCATATTTCTCCAAATAATACATCATCATTTAATTCTGCAAATTTTGGTGCAAATTCACCTAATTGATCTCTTCCAGCAGTTTGTTTTTTCATAATTCATTCCTCCTTTTAAACTTTTTTTATAATAGCACTTAAAGTTAACTTCAAGTCAATATTATTTTTTTAATCTATTAAAACTTTTTTATTTTAATAGATTTTATTACTAAATTCTAAGGCTCTTTTAATGGTCTTACTTTTGTCCATTCTTTTGGAGCTTTCATTATCTCTTCTTTAATATGTTCTAAGTCCAAGTTTGACAAATCTTCTATAAATTTATCTACTACTTCTTTTGATAAAATTTTGAGACTTTTACCTTGTTCTGCGACATGTACATATTTTTTTATTTTAGATGGTAATTTTACATGATACTTCTTTAATAAATATGGATTTAACAAATCATAATCAGTATATATATCTGTTGACCAATATTCTATGTATTTATTGTAAAATAAGTAGTCTGTTAATAAATGTAAAAAATAGCCCCTATTAAAGCTAGTATCTAATTTATTTTCTTTAAAAAAATTAGATAAATTAACTGATCTCATTTCATTCCAATAGTGAGTTTTATATTTATTATCTGTTTCATCTGGGTAAATAACTCCATCTATAAATTCGTCATAATTCTCTTTTTTATTTTTTTCTAAATATTTTTCTGCAATTGCTAAATGTATTACATATCCCGGCATAAGTTTTCCTCCTTTTTGAATTATATCATAATAACTTTATATTTTAAATGTCCAAAATTCATTTCATTCTCCTTGATATAAAAAAATCGAAGCTTTGGTTCATCGAACCAAAGCTCCTTCGCTTGAACAATTTTTACATCAGAGCTAAATGGTGAGCATTCGCAATTGCTCTTTTTAAAGCTCTTTGATGCTTGCCACAAAGCCCTGTTGACCTTGCTGGCTTCATTTGAGTTTCCTCGTAAACGAACTTTTTCAGTTCATCAAGCCGTTTGTAATCCGGTTTTTTATGTTGTTCACAATAATAACACTTTTTTCTCATATCGAAACTCCTTTCATGATGTGTATCTTGGATTTGTATAATCTGCAAATGAGGAACTAATCATACTCTTAGCTTCCTCTTTTAATATTTCCACATACATCATCGTAAAATTAGTAAGAGCTCCTTTTTCTGTAAAACGCACAAGCTCATCTTCTACATTCTTAAGTGACTTTCCTGAAATTGTAAGAATATTTTTCAAAGCATTTGATAAAACATTCACTTTCGTATTAAATTCAAGTGCTGTAAAAAGATCATTTCTTAGATTTTCAATATCTGCATCTGAAATATTAAATTGCGACTTGTGCTCATTTACAAACCGCATCATATCTTCGAAACAGCTATAAAAACTTTCTGACTTAAAGAATTCCTTGAGTTGAGCCTCTACCATTGGATATTGGTTTAAAATTTCTTCAACCTGTGAAGTTTTTGCCAGAAGTGGTATCTGGAAATATACTCCATTTGCTTCTTTGTTTTCACTCATAAAAGTCCTCCTTTTAATGATAAAAAAAGTTATTAAGTTACTATTCGGCAATGCAGAAAATACTCATTTTATCTACTCTTCAACTTTGCCATATAACTATTATATAATCGATTTACATAATTTTCAAGTACTATTCAATTTTATTTATCTTATTAGAATATATGTAATCCATAACACTATCTGGATAATATTCGTCACAGAATCTATCTAAACTGCTATTTGCAGCAACACCTTCAATTCTTTCTCTTTGCCTATTTGCTGCTATACAAGAAATCCCAACATCAAATGCAAGTAATACTAATAAAATTACTGTTATTTGCTTTAAAGCTAACACATCAATTTTACTCATCAATTTTTCTATAAATGGGTATACATATTTTACAAATAGTACACCTCCTGTCCCCCAGTATAAACAATGTAACAAGCTAGTTCTACCATTTATATTAAACCATAAATTACTATAATCCCACGAAACCGTTCCAAAAAGTTTTTCTTGGAAGAAAGAAAATAAATATTCTACAATTCCACCTAAAACCATAGTAATAATAAATATCTTTAAATTACCCTTATCTTTTATTTTTGAAATAACTAAATAATATGCCACTAATCCAACACCATATACTGGAATTAGAGGACCATATAATAAACCTTGTCTAGATGCAAAATGTCCATTTTGTATAATAGCTACTATTGTTTCTACTCCATATCCAATCATGCTTCCTATAATAAAAACCCAAAATATAATTAGTACAAATTTAAAAACATCTTTTCTTCTCATATATTATCACCTCAATTTACTATAAATTAGCATATAATCATTAATATAATTTTTATAATTTATTAAAATTATATTAATTTTTCGTAAATTGAAACATCGATATAACATAAAAAAAACTTACACTTTTGTAAGTTCTTTTATCATTATTATGAATTTTCTTTTTCCAGTTCAAGCAATCTCCTTTTTAAATCAAGTCCTAATGCATATCCGCCTAATTTTTTATTTTCATTTATCACTCTGTGGCATGGTACAATTATTAATATTGGATTATTATGATTTGCCATGCCCACAGCTCTACAAGCTTTTGGATTTCCGGTATTAATAGCTATATCTTTATAAGAAACAGTTTCACCATATGGTATTTTTAAAAGTTCATTCCATACCTTTTTTTGAAATTCTGTACCAATCAATTTAATTGATATGTCAAACTCTTTTCTTTTACCATCAAAATATTCTTCTAACTGCAAAGCTGTTTTATCACTTAGCTCACTTCTTATTCCTTGTTCTTTTTCATTTTTTGCAGAAGTAATTCCAGTTATTGCATCACTATCATATTCAATTTTTAGTTTTCCTATTTTAGTATTATATACTGCAAACATTAATAAATCTCTCCATTTAATTTTTTATATTCATTAAATAAATGTATACAATCTTCTCTATCTATTTGTTTTTCATCTAGTAAACTCTTATTGTTGGTCTCTAAAAATTCATATATTGCATCATCTCTAAAACCAATTTCTCCTGCATCTTTTCTAGTACAAGCATAATATACTTCTTTAATATTTGCCCAAATAATTGCAGATAAACACATTGGACATGGTTCACAAGATGTATATAAAATATATCCAGATAAATCATGTGTATTAAGCTTTTTACAAGCCTCTCGTATAGCTTGTACTTCGGCATGTGCTGTTGGATCATTATTTTTTAGCACTTGATTATTAGCAGCTGAAATAATATTTCCATCTTTATCTGTAATAACAGCTCCAAAAGGGCCTCCTTCATTACTCTTCATACCTTTTTCTGCTTGATCTTTTGCCATTTTCATATATTCGTTCATTTTATCCTCCTACATAACATATAATAATATCGTAAAAAATTGTAATAAACTTCCTAATAAAATAAATAAGTGAAATACTGAATGCATATATTTATGTTTCTTTCCTAAGCCATAAAGTATAGCTCCTATCGTATACGCTAAACCTCCTAGTAGTAATAGTACAAAACCTGCTGTTCCTAATAATTCTGGTAATAGGTTTATTTTAAATACAATGCACCATCCCATTACTAAGTAACAAATCATAGAAAATACTCTAAATTTCTTTATATCGATAGAATTTAATATTATTCCTAATATTGCTACAAACCAAATAACTCCAAATATAGTCCAACCTAATGCTGTACTATACTCTCGTAAAGTACATAATGCAAATGGCGTATATGAGCCTGCAATTAGTAAATATATAGAACAATGGTCTAATACCTGAAATACCTTTTTAGCTTTTCTTTTTGGATTCAAGCCATGATATATGCTAGACATTGTATACAAAATTACCATAGTAACCCCGTATATTGCACCACTTACAACACCATAGCCATTACCATGAACTGCTGCAAATACCACACATAATACCAATGCAACAATTCCTAACACTCCACCTACAATATGTGAAGTCATATTAAAAATTTCTTCTCCCTTTGTATATTTAGGAAGTATTCTATCTCTTAATTTTGTTCTCTTCATAATTCTCCTAACTAATCTCTAAATATTCTTTTAAAGTGTCCAACTTCTTTTCTGCTTCAGCAATTCCTTCTTTATATAAGTTCTCTAGTTTTCTTTTATCTTTTTCAAGTCTAGAAACTGTTACTTCTTTTTCTGGTCTTATTATAAATATTTTGCCTTCTTTTTCTAAGTCTATTAATTCCTCTTGTAATTTATTATATCTTTCTGGCATTGTATTTAATTTTTCTATTAATTTTGGATATTTGTGATATGCAAGTTTATATAATTTTTTCATTTTATTTGATAGCATTGGTTTTCTATAGGCTTTATCCCTTGTTAAGACAACAACTACTTTTTCATACCCCTGTTCTAAAGCCCATTTTACAGGAATACTTGTTGTAACTGCTCCATCTAAATAGTGATTATTATTTATTTCTACCATTGCAGATGCAAGTGGCATACTTGATGAAGCTTGTGCAGCTTTAAATAGTTCCGTACAATTACCTCTTTCTAAATATTCTGTCTCTGCTTTTTCACAATTAGTTGTTACTATTACAAATCTTTGATTTGTATTTTCAAAAGCTTTATAATCAAACGGAATTTTATTTTCTGATATATCTCCAAATAAATAGTCATATCCGATTATTCCTTTATTCTTTATAAAAGCTTTTCTTCCTATATATCTTGGATCATCACAATATTCTAAATTAATTTTTGCTGATCTTCCTGGTTGTTTTGATATGTAGCTCATTGCATTTAATGCACCTGCAGAAACACCTGCTACACATTCAAATTCCATATTATTTTTTAAAAATGTATCTAATACGCCAGAGGTATACATTCCTCTTAGTGCACCGCCTTCTAATACTAATGCTGCTTTTATCATTTTACTTCCTCCTGGAATTATTTAATAACACCATTATTCTACCACAAATATTATTATTTGGTGTAAATTTTTTGTAAATTCTTTCTTAAGATAAAATTTAAAACAAATAATTTTTATTACACTGAATTTATTCTTTCTGTTGTACTTTATGTAAATTTATTGTATAATATACTCAGTGTAACTGTTGGAAGGATTGGAATAGGAGGCTATATGGATAACGTATTTGAGGAACTTCAAAAGTACATTGATAAGCGGGTTGAAGAAGCAGTTGATGCAAAAATAGAAGAATTAAAAGCATATCTTCTTAACCCTGCTAGTATGACACTAAAAGAGTTTCTACTCCGACTTGGCATTGGAGCAACAAAATGGGGTCGTGGTTTGGAATGCACACTGTTTGCAGTTGAATATTGCCATAATAATAATATTAAACCTGGCGAGAAACTTTATACTGCACTTGAAAAAAATGGTTTTTCTGAAAGAGAGTTACGTTCTGCAAAAGAAATTGCATGTAAAATAAAAACCCCCTTATATAAACGAGTATTTGAAATGTACGAACCGTCTTTACGTCCACCTTCAAATACCCAGTTTATTACAATAATTGAGGTATATTATTATAGCTCCGAAGCATCAATCGAAAAGACTGAATCACATTAACGTGATTCAGTTTTTTTAATTTACTTTGCATATTAATTATTCAACAATATTTCATCTCTAAACTTTTCATTTTTTAAAATCTTCATTGCAGCATCATACCCAGCTTTAACACATTGTTCTACCTCTTCTTCGTTTCCAATTATATCAACGTCTTTGCAGTCAACCTTTATAATTAGATCTGCTGACTCTCTTTGCCAAATTATTGCAGATCTTCTCATACTTTGAAAAGTATTTCTTATTCCTGTAATTATATTTACTTTCTTTTGATTTGTTTCTTTATAATATACATTCTCTACTCCTATAACGTAATCAGCAAATTGATTCATACGGTGCGTAGGAATATTATGTGTCATTCCTCCATCCAAAAATTGATGAAGTTTTCCATCTATATAAACATTATTAGGCACATATAACAATGGTAACTAACAAGTATTTTTTACAGCTTCTTCTATTGGTCTATCCATATAACATTCTTCATTTTTAATATTTCTTGAAGTATAATATACAGTCTTTTTCTCTGTAATATCCATAGTTGGAATAAATACCGGAATATCTAAATCGCTCATTATTCTTTTTCCTTTAGCCTCTGTGGCTTCCTTTATAGTTTTAGTAATTATAGTTGGATTTTTCCCTCCGCCTCGTACTAAAAGTTTAAGCTGATATTTTTATATTTAAATCTTCTAATGCTTTTATTACACCTAAACTACTAAGTGCTTTTGTTCCACCACCAGTACAAGCTAAACCTATCGTTTTCATTTTACGTCTCCTTTTATAACATCTTAGTTAAATTTATATAGACTTGATTTGTTAATACACAATCATTTAATGCTCTATGCTCGTCTCTTTTTACTAAATTAAAATAATCTATTAAATTATCCAGTTTGTGATGTCTAAGATTAGGCAATACTTTTCTTGAAATTCTTAATGTATCTACAAAATCATTTGTTAGATACTCATTCATATTTTTGTACATGCTATCATAAATAAAGTTAATATCAAAATTAACATTATGGCCTACTATAATGTCTCTATCTAAAAACTCTTTGAACTGTTGCAATACATAAATTAAATCTTTTCCTTCATTTTGAACCATCTCATTTGTAATTCCAGTTAATCTTGTAGTAAATGCACCTAATCTATTTTCTGTTTTTATTAATTCAGAAAAAGTAGCTATTTCTTTTTTATCTCTAACTTTTATTGCACTTATTTCTACTATTTCTCCAATAAAAGAATCTAAACTTGTTGTTTCTATATCCAGCACTGTATAATCATTCAAATTTTTTATTAAACTATGTCCCTTATGTAATCTGTTATATTTATCCATTATTTCTCTCCTATATTATTGTAGAATCCATCTAATTCCCTTAACCATTCTTAATACTGTATCTTTAAAATGGTTCCCATCATTTTCCTCGTAAATTGTTTTTATCCCTTGTAACTTATACATCTGCTCAAGCTTTTTAGTATTTTCTTCTACCGTAGCTAATACTTCATTTCTAACTTTACTTTCTTTATTACCAAGTGAAAAATATATTTTATCGATATTTTCAGAAATTGTATTTTTATTTGCAAATTCTATAAAGTTAGGATACCAAAGAGAGCCCGAAGCAGATGCAAGTCGCGAAAATAAATTGGTTCTATATGCTGAATATATTGCAAATAGTCCTCCTAAAGAATAACCTACAATTGCAAAGTAGCTTATATTTACATTTAATTCATTCTCTATATATTTTTTAGTTTCTGGAATAATTTTTTCTATTAAAGTTTTTAAGTAATCATCTGCTTTGCCTAAACAGTCTTTGTCGTTATTATTTAACTTTGGAGCAAACCATGGTGTCATATCATTATCCCAGTCCAAATTTGAAATAGCTATTAGTATAAATTTCTTTGTTTGTATCTTGTTGCATCTTTCGAAAATTTCTTTTCCTTCATTTCCATATGTGTTTAAAATAACAACTGGTAAATTTTCTTTATGATTTTCGTTGCAAAAAACACTAACTAATTTATTATCTATTTTTAATTCTTTACTCATATTAATCACCCAGAAAATTGTTTCTATATATAAAGATAACATAAAATAATTATTTATTCTATAAATATAAAAAATTTCTATATGAATCTTCTTTGCTAATTTAGCTAAAAAAGTGAATTAAGTTTTAATAGTGTTATTAATCAAATTATTGAATATGGATTAGAAAATTTGGGAGAAAGTTAAAAAATGTGTTGTTTTTGTGTATAAAACGTGATACAATGAATATAATAATACTATGGAGGTGATTAAAATGGCTAAAACTGATACTTTGCATATTAGAGTTGAACCAGATGTTAAAATAAAAGCAGAGGAAACTTTAAATGACTTAGGATTATCTATTACAGAAGCGGTTAATGTATTTTTAAATCAAGTCATTTTACACGATGGAATCCCTTTTAAAATTGAAAAACCAAAATATAATAAGGAAACTATCCAAGCAATGGAAGACGTTAAGAGCGGAAAAAATTTAAGCAAAACTTTTGATAGTGTAGATGAAATGTTTGAGGAGTTGGATAAATAATGTTAAAAATAAGATATTCCAATCAATTTAAAAAAGATTACAAATTAATAAAAAAAAGAGGATACAATATTGACTTGCTAAAACAAGTCGTACAATTACTTGCTGAAAAAAAGCCACTCCCTGAAAAGTACAAAGACCACTATCTTACTGGTAATTATAAACGGATTTAAAGAATGTCATATACAACCTGACTGGCTTTTAATTTATAAGGTCGAAAATGATGAATTAACTTTAACAGTTTTACGAACTGGTACTCATTCAGATTTATTTTAAAAGATACACTTATTTTAAAGTGTATCTTTTTTATTTATTACTGTTATCTTTAAATTTTGACCATTATCTAATTTAACTTCCAACTTTTTATTATTTTCATCAAATATAATTTCATATTGTGAAGCCATATCAATTCTTATATTATTACATAAATCTATTATATTTAAAATTCTCTCTTTATTCTTATAATAAGAAATTGCATTTATAATAGATATATGCCCTTCTATAATTCCATTTAATTCTAACAAAATTGTTTTCGTATTAAAATTGTCTTTTATTATCTTTCCTAATTCATTTTCTTTTATCTTTTTCATATTCATCCTACTTTCATTTTTATTCTTTCTTTGTAACTACATATATTATCTAATGGACTAACTTCATCAAATCCAACTTGCAAGTCACTCCCAAATTAATCAACATATCTTTGTGTCTCTTGAATTGAACTATGTCCTAATATTTTTTGTAATTTAAAAACATTTCCACCGTTTTGAATATATTGTTTCGCAAAATAATGCCTAAATGAATGTATTCTTGCTGTTTTCACTCCTCGTTTATGATTGTATTTTGTAATTAAATTATTTAAAGCATTCTTTGTTAATTGCTCTCCTTCTAGATTGCAAAATAAAAAGTCTTTTGCTTTCCTCCTCTAATTCTTAGATATTCAAGCAAAACTTTTTTAATAGCTTTTCCCATTGGAATTATTACTAATTTTCTATTTTTAGTAACTCTAATATATATTAATTCATTATCAAAGTCTAAATCTTCAATTCTAACATTTCTTAAACTTCTACTTCTTACACCAGTAGCAACAAAATATTATTATCATTTCATAATAATGAAAGCAATAATTTGTAAATATTTTTTAATTTATAATATTAACAAATTCTTCAATAAAATTCTTATTTGTAAATACATCTTCCGAATATTCAAATTTAAATACTCTTTCAAAATTTTGTTTAGATTTCATTACATCTCTATGTGATAAAGCATAATCAATATTATCCTTTATGTTCTTAGGTGTAGTATTATTATATATTCTTGAGATATTACAATAAATTTCATTAGCTTTATAGTCTTCAAATATTATATTATTACTTTTAATATAAAATAATGATTATACTCAAGATAATAATTAACCTTGTGACACTTTATGTGACAAGTGATACCAAAATACATAAAAATTTTATAAAATTTACAAAGTGACACAAAATAAAATAAGTCTTAAAACAAGCTATAAATCAATAAATTTTTCATAAAATATAAATTCACACAAAAATAGAAAAGGACACAAAATGGTTAATTCTGTGCCCTAGTTGGTGGAGATGAGGAGAATCGAACTCCTGTCCACTAGCCCTTCCATATAAATTTCTCCGAGTGCAGTTTATTATTTAAATTTCCCATATAAATTGATTAATAAACAAAACAATTTATATAGTATCTCTTAATTACCCACTATTCCAGAGAACTAATAGCTTTGTTTCCTACTTTAATTTGACACCTAAATTATAACAGTAGGCTTTATAATTTAAGCGACGTTGCAACTAAGCAGCGTAAGCTAATTCTTCGTTATTAGCGTTTATATTTAATTTTGCTTTTTTTAAGTGGCCAAAGCAACCATCCACTACTCGCTTTTTATACTTCTAGATTAATGTCGAAACCATTACATCCCCAAGTACATATATTATTTTATCATATTTTAAAATTTATCACAATAATTTTTCAAAAAACTCTTGCATATATTTTTTCATTATGATACTATATTATTGCTTATTTTTTAGGGGTATAGTGTTAATGGTAGCACATCGGTCTCCAAAACCGCCTGTGAGGGTTCGAATCCTTCTACCCCTGCCACAAAGTCTACTACTAACATAGTAGACTTTTTATTTTTAAAAGAATAATTATGTGCTAAGTATTCTAGTTGGCACATAATATGGAGGTTTCATTGTTTTATAAATTCTTTATTATGTTTTTTATAATTCTGTTTATATTTACAACATTCTTTGTATCTTTAAATATGACTGCTTCTAATCAAAATTTAATATATAGTAATTACATTACTATTTCTTCTTCAGGATTTGCTTGGCCAATACCAGGTTATACTAAAGTAACTTCCCCCTTTGGAAAAAGAAATTCTCCAACTGCAGGGGCTTCTTCATATCATTATGGAACAGATATAGGTGCTCCAGAAGGTACTAATCTAATTGCTATTACAGATGGTGAAATTACATTTCTGGGTTTTCTTGGTGCTGGTGGTTATACTTTAACATTGTCATTCGGAGATTTTAAAATTACCTATTGCCATATTTCGCCTAACTATTTAGTTAAAGAAGGAGACTTTGTCTTGCAAGGTCAAATCATAGCTAATGTAGGTCCAAAGTATGTTTATGGCGTGCCAGGAAACAAATATACAGACTCCACCGGAAAGCCTACTAATGGTGCTACAACTGGTACTCATCTTCACCTAGGAATGCGAATTAATGATAAATATGTAAATCCTCTTGAATATTTTTAAGTTTATTTAAAAATATATATTCCTTTATTTCTGCATAAAAATGATCTGTATACCGGATCAAGTTTTATAGTTCTTAGAATTTGATTAGTTTCTTTTAAATCTACACCATAAGCAATATATTAATCTAAAATCTTCATCAACTAATATAGAAGCTAGTGCAAGCGAATAATCTCTCGTAGCATTTCTCATCTGTTTCCTCCTTAAATACTTATTATTTAATGCATAACAAAAAAGCGCATATATTCTATGCGCTTTTAGTCTTTACATATCATCTTCTATATCTTGGTCTGTATCATTATGATGTCCACATCCACCACATGAATCGCAACCATCACCACAGTGATCTTCGCAATCATCATCGCAAGACCAATCTAATTCTATTACATTATTACATTCTGGACATTTTACTTCTTTTTGATTTTCATCAAACTCTGTTTCGAATTGATAATTACAATATGGACAAACAATTTCTATATCATATACATCGTTAAGATATAGTTCTTTTGCCATTCTATCTATTTTTTCTTCTAGCTTAGCAATTTTTATTTGGTTATTATTGTTTAAATCATCCATTTTTTGTAGCATATCTGCTAATGTTGTAATAACATTTTCTTGAACATATTTTAAGTCTTTTTCATCTTTAATGTTTGCTTTCATATCTAACATTAGTTTTTGTAATTGTTCTTTTATTCCCATAACAAATCCTCTTTCTTTTAGACTCTTTCCATATATTCACCAGTTCTAGTATCTATTCTTATTTTATCTCCTATTTCTACGAATAATGGTACACTTATTTCTAATCCATTTTCTAGTTTAGCTGGTTTACCAGATGTTGTAGTTGTATTTCCACTAAAACCTGGTTCTGTATATGTAACTTCTAATTCTACGAACATTGGTGGTTCAACAGCAAATACTTTACCTTTATATGATAAAATTTTCATATCCATATTTTCTTTCATATATTTTAAAGCGTCACCAATTTGTTCTTCATTTAATGGTATTTGCTCATATGTATTGTTATCCATAAAATAATATAAATCACCATCTTGATATAGATATTGCATATCTCTTTTTTCTATCTCTGCTCCTGGATATTTTTCTGATGGGTTAAATGTTTTTTCTATAACTGCTCCTGTAATAACATTTTTTAATTTTGTTCTTACGAAAGCTGATCCCTTTCCTGGTTTAACGTGTTGGAATTCTACAACCTTAAATACATTTCCATCCATTTCAAATGTTGTTCCATTTCTAAAATCTCCTGCTGAATAAACTTCTGCCATAATTATTACCTCCTAATATTTTCTTTATTTCTCTTTTTTGCACTTTGTTTATTTTACTACATATATACATAAAAATCAAGTATATAGCATTTTTAGTACTAATTTTAATTATTTACTATAATATAATTTTTATCAGATTCTGTTAATCTTATACAACCATTTTTTGTAACTAGCACTGTATCTTCTATTCTTACACCAAACTTACCTGGTAAATAAATTCCTGGTTCATCTGTTACAATCATATTTTCTTTAAGCAAAAAGTCTTTTTTACCTATAAATGGTTTTTCGTGAATATCCAAACCAACACCATGTCCTAAACTATGGTCTAACATATATCCATTTACTTTAAAATCACTTTCTACCATCATTGTTAATATTCTAGCATTTGCATTTTCCTGTATAGCATCTAATGTTAATTGTTGATTCTTTAAAACTAAATTATATATTGGTTTTATTCCTTCTGGTACATATTCTACAAAGATTGTCCTAGTCATATCTGAACAATATCCTTTATATTTGCATCCAAAATCTATAGTAATTGGATCACCAGCTTCTATTTTCCTATCTGTTGGAATTGCATGTGGCATTGACGAATTACTTCCAGATGCTACAATTGTATCAAAGGCTATACCATCAGCCCCATGTGTTCTAAAATAATGTTCTATTTCGAATGCAATTTCTTTTTCTTTCATTCCCACTTTTATAAAATTACAAATGTGGTTAAAACATGCATCTGTAATCTTACATGCTTTTTGAATATTATTAATTTCATCTGGAGCTTTAATCATTCTTTGTGTTTCTATAAAATTATCTGTTTCAACCAAATTATTTATCTTATATACTTGCTTATATTCTTTATATTTTGCATATGTTACATAATTTTCTTCAAATCCTACATTGCTACAAAACAAAAATAAGTTTTCATAATCTATAGGGTCAATATCTTTATAATCATATAAACTAATCTCGTCATCAATGGTAAGTATACTATTAATATGTTCTGTGTATCTTGCATCTGTTATATAAATATTTTCTTTTCTTGTAATTAGTAAAACTCCTTCTGCATCAATTCCTGTTAAGTACTTAATATTTACAGGATTAGATACAATCATCCCATCTAAATCTAGTGTGCTTAATTTTTCTCTTAACCATTTAATTTTTTCATTCATTAGTATCAACCCCCAATAAAACTACTATACTTTATATAGTCCTAATGTAAAAACTTTAAGTAATACAAATAAGATTGCACTAAAAGGTACAAATATTGATATATATGCTGCAATTACTATAAAAGGTCCAAAAGGTATGTAATCATCAATCTTTCTTTTCTTACTTACTATTAGTATTATACTAATTATTGCTCCTAATAAAAATGATATTATTGATATTGCTAAAATATTAGAAGAGCCAAAGAAAAGACCTAATGCAGCCATTAATTTTACATCGCCCATTCCCATGGCATCTTTTCCAGAAACTAGTCGTCCTAGTAATGTTAATATACCAAAAATTACAGTTCCTACTAGCATTCCTAATAACATATCCATCGCCAAATTAATATCTGATATTCCATAAATAAATGTTAGCAATAACCCTATTTCTGCCATTGTTAGTAATAACCTATTTGGTATTATATTCTCTTTAAAATCTATAACAGCAACCGAAAATAACATTGGTGTTAATATCATATATTTTATTAAATCTAAATTTTGTATAAATTCTGGTTGTAAGCCAAACTTATATAGTAATAATACATAAATTACTGCTATTAATATCATATGTATGTAATGTGGCTCAAAATTCTTTGGGTATTCTGTAAAAAACGACTTATCAAATATTCTTTTATGTTCTATTAATCTTTTATTTATATGTGGTAATATGTTCCCAACAATCAGACCTAAAATTCCAAATGCTACATATACCATTATATGTACATCATTAAAAAACATCTTTTATCCTTCTTTCTTGTTTTTGTGCTTTTTCATATATTGTTTGATTATTTTATTTTCGAATCCTCTTTTTATAGCAGTAATATACATTTCCCTTGTACTAATTGGCTCAACTAATATTGTATACATTTTACATCTATTACCACCTATAATATCTGTAAAAATTTGATCTCCTATTATTGCTAACTCATTATAAGGTAAATTTAATTCTTTACTTGCTTTTTTAAATCCTCTTTTTAGCGGTTTTGTTCCAAAAAATATATATGGAATATCTAAGGTTTTAGCTACTTTTTTTACCTTTTCTTTTTTATTTGAGTTAGATAAAATGCAGAATTTTATATTTTGCTCCTTTAAATTATTGCACCATTCTTCTGCACCTTCTAATAAATTATGATCTAAATCTATTAATGTATTATCTACATCTAAAAGTATTCCTTTTATATTATTTTCTCTTAATTTTTCTATTCCTACATCTTTTATATTTTTACAATAAAAATCAGGATATAATATCATTAATTTATCCCTCCTATTTTTCTTTCCATATCTTATCAATATGTCCATTGTTTGTCAAGAAAATTAAGCTTTCAATTTTCTACATAATAAATTAGGGATTTGGAGACGTTCCTATAATCCCGAGAAGGGAAAAACAAGAACGTCCCTAAACCCCTATTTACAAAATCTATGATTTCCTATTGTTACTGTCATTGGTCTTGACCATATCCATTTGTTTGTTGCTGTTGCTGGATTAAAATAATATATTGCTCCATATGAAGGATCCCACCCATTTAAAGCATCTTGAGCAGCTTTTTTTGCTGTTGAATTCGGTGTTAAGTTTATTTGACCATCACGAACAGCATCAAAAGCACCACTTTGGTATACTACTCCAGAAATAGTATTAGGAAATGAACTGCTTCTTACTCTGTTTAATACAACTGCACCAACAGCTACTTGCCCAGTATATGGTTCCCCTCTAGCTTCGCCATATATAACTCTTGCTAATAAGTTTAAGTTTGATGAATTTGAACTTGATGAACTAGATGATGATGAATTAAAAATCCCCATTGCTTCTAATGTATTTTTACCAGCAATTCCATCTACAGCTAAATTGTTCTTTCTTTGAAAATATTTAACTGCTTCTACAGTTTGACTACCATATATTCCATCTATATTTCCATTATAATATCCCCATCTTTTTAATTTGGTTTGTATTTGTGTAACCTCACTGCCTCTAGATCCATATTTAGAAAGTGCTTCTACTTCGCTTTCTTCGGGAATTTTAGATAATATAATTAGAAATGTAGTTGCTAACAATATAATTACTGACAAAATTGCCAAAATTTTTAACGATTTATTTTTTATCTTTTTAAACATAAAAAACACCACACTTATAAAACAATTTAAAATTATTTTATCCATATATGGTGTTTTTATACAATATATTAAAATATTCCTTCTATTATTCCATTTTCATCAATATTTATATGCTCTGCTGCAGGTTTTTTAGGAAGACCTGGCATTGTCATTATCTTTCCTGTTAAAACAACGATAAACTCTGCACCTTCTTTTAATTTTAATTCTGTTACATGAAGATTAAATGGTTTATCTCCTAATAAATCTTTTGGATCATCTGAGAAAGAATATTGCGTTTTTGCAATACACACTGGGAATTTTGAATCATTTAATTCTTTTAACTGTTCTTTTGCAGTATCCGAATATTCTACATCAGTTGCACCATAAATCTTTTGTGCTACAGCTTTTATTTTTGCTTCAACAGTAGCATTAATATCATATATATATTTAAACTCATTCTTTGTTTCACATATCTTTGTAAGCTTTTGTGCTAAATCAATAGCTCCTTCTCCACCTTTTGCCCAGTTTTCTAATAAACTTACTTCTACAACTCCGTTTAATTCTTCTTTTAATATTTCTATTTCTTTAGCAGTATCTGTAACAAATTTATTTATTGCAACTATTGGTGTTATACCATATTTCTTTATATTATCAATATGTCTTAACAAATTATGAATTCCTACTTTTAATGCTTCAATATTTTCTTTAGAGCATTCTTCTTTACTTACACCACCATGATATTTTAATGCTCTTAAGGTTGCAACTATTACAACTGCATTAGGCGTTTTTTCTAGTAATCTACATTTTATATCTAAGAATTTTTCTGCTCCTAAATCTGCCCCAAATCCAGCTTCTGTAACTACATAATCTCCCATTTTTAATGCCATATTTGTTGCAATTATACTATTACATCCGTGTGCGATATTAGCAAATGGACCACCATGTATTAATACTGGATTATTTTCTAATGTTTGAACTAGATTAGGTTTTATCGCATCTTTAAGAATTACTGCTAAACTTCCATCAGCTTTTAAATCTCTACATGTTACGGGTTTATTTTGTTTATTATAACCAATAACTATGTTTCCTAATCTTCTTTTTAAATCTTGCATATCTTTAGCTAAACATAGAATTGCCATTATTTCGGAAGCAACTGTTATATCAAAACCATCTTCTCTTGGCTTCATATTTTTCTCGCCAGAAAGAGATACTTCCACCTTTCTTAATGCTCTATCATTTAAATCTAAACATCTTTTCCATGTTACTTTTTCTATCCCTAGTTCATTTCCTTGCCAAATATGATTGTCTATCATTGCACTTAAAAGATTATTGGCTGTTGTTATTGCATGAATATCTCCTGTAAAATGCAAATTTATATCTTCCATAGGTGCTACTTGTGAATATCCTCCACCTGTAGCTCCTCCTTTAATCCCAAACACTGGACCTAAAGAAGGTTCACGTAATGCTAATACTGCTTTTTTATTTATCTTATAAAACGCATCTGCAAGTCCTATAGATGTAGTTGTTTTACCTTCACCAAGTGGTGTAGGATTTATTGCTGTAACCAATATAAGCTTTCCATCTTTATTATTTTTGATTTTATCATAATAATCTAAAGATATTTTTGCTTTATATTTACCATATTGCTCTAGATAATCTTCGCTTATTCCTAACTTTTGAGCAATTTCATTTATATTTTTTAATTTTGCATTTCTTGCAATTTCGATATCTTGCATAACATTATCTCCTAAATTTTATTTTTTAGAATATACATCCAACAATTATACCAATTATAGCTCCCACAAATACTTGAAATGGTGTATGTCCTAGAACTTCTACTAATTTTTCAGAAACCTGTACTCCAGATAAACCAGGTGTTTCTATTAATTTATTTAATAATTTTGCTTGTTTTCCTGCTGCTCTTCTTACTCCTGCGGCATCATACATAACAACAAAAGCAAAAATAACTGAAAGAGCAAATATAGAACTATCCAAGCCATGTTCCCTACCAATTAGTGTTGCTAAAGAAACAACTACTGCTGAGTGTGAACTTGGCATTCCTCCTGCTCCTAATATTCTTTTAAAGTTAAATTTCTTTGTAGTTACTAGATCCCAAATAACTTTAAATAATTGTATTCCAAACCATGTTAATAATGGTACATAAATAAATTTGTTTGTTATAAATTCTGTAAAATAGTTCATCTCCCTTTATCCTATCCTTCCTTTGGTAAAAAATTCTCTTCTGTTATATTTCCATCATTATTTATTAAGATATTGATTCTCTTTTCTGAATCTTCTAATATTTTATTACATTCTTTTGAAAGTTTTATACCTTCTTCAAATTTTTTAACAGCTTCATCTAATGATAAATCTCCTTTTTCTAATTCAGCTGTAATTTGCTCTAATTTTTTCATTGCTTCTTCAAAATTAATCTCTTCCATATTTCCCCCATATCTTAAAGAATTTTAGCTTGCTTCTCGCCATCTTGCATTCGAATATTTATTGTATCATCTTTTTGTAAGTCAGCTATACTCTTTACAATACCATTATTTTTTTCTATTATCGAATATCCTCTACTTAAAGTTTTTAAAGGACTTAATGCATCTAATTTAGAAAAATTCTTTATAGCTTGTGTTTTACTTACTTGAAGTTTATTTGTTACACTATTTGTTATAGATTTTACTAACATGTCTAATTTTAAATAATTATCATTTACGATTTTTAATGGATCAGTATAAACTCTACTCCTCATACATTTTTCATATCTCATCTGCATTAGTTCTACTTTTTTCTTTAATGCATTTTTTAATCTAATATTATATGTACTTAAATTTTGTATTATGTCTGCTATATTAGGCACCACTATTTCTGCTGCAGCTGAAGGCGTTGGAGCACGCAAATCTGCCACAAAATCCGAAATAGAAAAGTCGGTTTCATGTCCTACTGCAGAAACAATTGGAAGTTCTGACTCGTAAATAGCTCTTGCTACAACTTCTTCGTTAAAAGGCCATAAATCCTCTAACGATCCTCCTCCTCTTGCCAATATCAATACATCTGCTAATTTATTTTTATTCATTATTTTAATAGCTTCTGCAATCTTCTCTCCTGCACCTTCTCCTTGAACAGGAACTGGATATAGTCTTATATATACATTTGGATTTCTTCTTGTAGAAACATTTATAATATCTTTAATTACTGAACCTGTATTAGAAGTTAATACCCCTATAACTTTTGGCATAACTGGTAATTGTTTTTTATGTTCTTGGCTAAATAATCCTTCTTTTTCTAATTTAGCCTTTAACTCTTCGTATGCAGCGTAAAGACTTCCCATTCCATCTTCTTGCATAGCTTTACAATATAATTGATACACGCCATCTCTTTCAAAAACTGAAACTGTACCAAAAGCTAACACACTCATTCCATCTTTTGGTACAAATTTTAAATTAGATGTATATGATTTAAACATAATACATTTAATTAAAGAATTGTCATCTTTTAATGTAAAATACATATGACCAGTGTAATGGTGCTTAAAATTTGAGATTTCTCCTTTAATTAATATATTATTTAAGTATTCATCATCCGCTATTTTATTTTTTATATAACTATTTAATTCTGTTACAGATATTGCTTTATATTCCATTATTCTATATTTAACTCCTTAACCACATTTGCAAGTACTCCATTAATAAATGATGCAGATGTATCTTCACCATATTTTTTAGCAAGTTCTACCACTTCATTTATTACTACTTTAAAAGGAATTTCTTTATACTGAATTTCATAAATTGCTAATATTAATAAAGCTTTATCAATCTTAGATATTCTATCTATTGTCCAATTATCTTTAAGATTCTTTGAAATTTTTTCTGTAATGTCTCCTATATTATTATTTATTGCATTTATAGCATTTTGTATATCTTCTTTATCTCTTTCTTTTAGATTATTTTCTTCTAAGTAAATTTCTAATTCTTCTTTATTCATTTCTTTATTAATTTGTCCGCTATATAATATTTTAAATGTTAATTCTCTTTTTGCTGATTTTTCCATTTAATTCCCCTCTTACATTTTGTCTATAAAATTTTTTAATTTTTCTTTTACTGCATATTTATTTCTTTGAACATAATTTCCTATAAAAATGCCCATCACAATTAATATAATACCAATAATTAACTTGTATAAACCTGTTAATAGAATTAATATTGCAATGACAGCACCAATTATAGCTCCACTATATTCAGAAACAAAATCTTTAAAATTATTCATATTTATCTCCCTTTCTAACCTTCCACCTTGTTTTCTATTGTTGGAGTAATATTTCTAACTCTTACATTTACTGATTTAGTTTCTAAATCTGAAGTTTTCTTTATTGCTTCTTTTACTCTATTTTGTATACTTGCAGTTAAATCTTTGATTACAATATTTGGATGTACATATAATGTAACATATACTCTTAAATTATTTTCTTTATCTAATCCAACTTTTGCTACAACATTTTCTGTTCCATCAAACCCATTAACTATATTTACAACTAAGTTCTCTAGAGTATCTTTAGAAATTAATAATCTTCCATTATCATTTTCCATTAAAATACCATCTTTAGTAGCTCTTTCATCTTTGCCACCAAAGAAAATTGCTTTTAATGCTAGTAGTATAAACACAATTGAAACACCTAATATTATATTAGAAGTTGGTTCTGTAGATAATGCACTTTCTAAATATGGCATTAAATTTTCTAATTCTATCCAACCAAATATTACACTTGCTGTAATTACTGACAATACAAACATTATTATTGAAAATACAACTAATATAAATCTATCTAAAAATTTCATGTTTTCCTCCTTAGTTTTCTTCTGTTTTTTCTATATTTACACCTTGAACATGTACATTTACTTCATTTACTTTTAATCCTGTCATTGTTTCTACTGATTGTTTTACTTTATTTTGAATATCGAAAGCTACATCTGGTATACGAACACCATAATTTACAATTATGTTTACATCTATTTTTACATTATTTCCATCAGTTTCTGCTTTAATACCTTTGCTTAAATTTTTCTTTCCACTTAATACTTCTGTTATACCTCCAGCTATTCCACCAGCCATTTCAGCTACTCCTGAGATTTCTGAAACAGCAATTCCTGCAATAGTTGTTATAACTTCTTCTGCGATATTTATGTTATCTTCTTCCTCATTTAAAATATTTTCTACTAAATTTACATTCTCATTATTTTCTTCCATAGTTATCCCTCCTATATTTACTCTAGCATCGTTCAAGAGTATTACATAACAAAAAAATTGATATACTTAAAATCTGTATCAAGTATATCAATTTCTATATATTTTTACAACTATTTTCCAAAAAATATTTCATGCTCTAAAAATTATATTTCTTTAGAAAAAATCATACCTGCAATTAAATGATTTCCTCTTAAGAAATCTGCTGTAGGCATTCTTTTTGCATTTTCGCCTTGAATCTCTAATATTTTTAATACTCCACCATTAGCTTTTATATATAATCCATCTTTATCATCTGCAATTAAAATTGTTCCTGGTACTAGATTATTAAACTTGGCTTCATATTCTTCAAATTCGGTTTTATACGAAAAGAATTCCTCCTTTGTTAATACTTTTGATTTCCAAAATTTGATTTTCTTACCATCTATATATGAATATGCTCCCATTATTGGATTAAGACCCCTAATTAAATTATGAATCTTATTTGCATCAGAGTTTTCCCAATCTATTAATGCCATTTCTTTATTAAGCATTGGCGCTAAAGTTGCTTCTTCTGTTTGTTTCTCCCTTGGTGCTTTACCTTCTTCTATTAATTTTAAAGTCTTTACTAAGATTTCTCCACCAATCTTAGAAAGTTTTTGCCATAAATCGCCTGTTGTTTCCTCTGGACCAATTTCAACTTCTTCTTTAAGAATCATATCTCCTGTATCCATGCCTTCGTTCATATACATTGTTGTAATTCCAGTAGTTTTATCACCATTTAAAACTGCCCATTGAATTGGCGCAGCTCCTCTATATTTAGGAAGTAATGAGCCATGAACATTTATACAACCTAATTTAGGAATTTCTAATATTTCTTTTGGTAAAATTTTTCCATATGCTACAACGCAAATTACATCTGGAGCCAAAGTTTTAATTTCATCTAAAAATTCTGTATTATTTTTTATTTTAATTGGTTGATAAATTTTTAGATTTTTTTCTAAAGCGTATTCTTTTACTGGTGAATATGCTAGCTTCATTCCTCTTCCTTTTGGTTTATCCGGATTTGTTACTACTCCAATTATTTCAAATCCTGCATCATATATACTTTTTAATGATTCTTGTGCAAAATCTGGAGTTCCCATAAATAATATTTTTAACATAAACAATCTCCTTTTAAAATTACAAATAATCTATATCCATTATTCTGGCTTAATAGTTTCTAATGTTCCAGGTAACATATTGTCTACAAATAAAATTCCATCCAAATGATCAGTCTCGTGACAAATTGCTTGCGCTAATAAGTCTTTTGCTTTAATTTTTTGTTTTTTACCTTCTAAATCATAATATTCTGCTTCTACTTCTTTTGGTCTTAAAAGTACAGCAAATTGATTAGGAAAACTTAGACAACCTTCTTCTACCTCATGTTCTCCTTTTGTTTTTATAATTACAGGATTTATTAGTACAATAGGTCCTTTTCCATCATAAATATCTATTACAATAACTCTTTTTAATATTCCAACTTGTTGTGCAGCTAATCCTACTCCGTTATTTTTATGCATAGTTTCTATCATATCATCTACAAGTTCTTTTAATTTATTATCAAACTTTTCTACTTCTCTTGCTCTTTTTCTTAATATTTCATCTCCGTTTTGTCTAATTAATCTAATTGCCATTTTTTCCTCCTTTTTATAAAAATCACATCATATTTGTCGGATTTATATCTGCAATAACTCTTGCATTATTTTTTAATAATTCTTTGTCATATAAGCATTCATTTATAATCTCTATTAATTTGTCGTTTACTTCTGATTTTATTATTATTCTCCATCTATACCTATTTTTTATTTTGTCTATTGGTGCAGGTAATGGTTTTAAAATATTTGCAGCTATATCTTCCTGTTGTATTTTTTTATGCAAATTAGCATATAGTTGATTAGCAGTTTTAGATACAATTTCTTCTCTTTCACCACTTATTCCAAACATAATTATATCACAAAAAGGCGGATATCTCAATTGCTTTCTTAATTTTATTTCTACATTATAAAACTCTTCATAGTTTTGTTTTTTAGAATATTGAATACTATAATTATCTGGATTATATGTTTGAATTATTACATTTCCCGGTAATTTTTCTCTTCCTGCTCTTCCTGCTACTTGTACAAGCAAATCGAATGTTCTTTCACTTGCCCTATAATCATCTATACTTAGACTTCCATCTGCAGAAACAACACCAACTAATGTAACATCTGGAAAATGATGACCTTTAACAATCATTTGTGTTCCAATTAAAATATCTATTTTTTCCTCATTAAACTTTCTAAGAATTTCCTCATGTGAATTTTTCTTTGTTACAGTGTCTATATCCATTCTAATTGTTGAAGCTTTTGGAAACATTTTATTTATTTCCAGTTCTAATTTTTGAGTTCCTGTTCCAAAATGTCTTATTTTCTTGCTACCACAATTAGGACATATCTTAACTAAAGATTCCTCGTATCCACAATAGTGGCATTTTAATTTTTCTTCTTTTTTGTGATATGTAAGGCTTATATTACAATTTCTACATTTAGCAACATATCCGCAATCTCTACACATTATAAATGTAGAAAATCCCCTTCTATTTAAGAAAAGAATCGTTTGTTTCTTATTCTTTAAATTTTCTTCTATTAACTTATATAATTTAACACTAATCATCGTTCGGTTGCCATTGGCAAGTTCCTGCTTTAAATCTACAACTTGTACACTTGGTAAATTAGAATTATTTGCTCTTTTAGTTAATTTTAAAAGTTCTATATTCCCTTGTTGTGCCTCATAAAATGTAGTTATATCAGGTGTTGCACTCCCCAATAATACTGGGATTTTATTGTATTTTGCAAGCTCTGTTGCTACTTCTTTTGCATTATATCTAGGTGGCATTTCTGATTTATAAGATGAATCATGTTCTTCATCAATTATTATTATCCCAAGATTTTTAACTGGTGCAAAAATTGCTGACCTAGCACCTATAACAATTCTTGCCTCACCACTTTCTATTCTCTCCCAACTGTCATGTCTTTCACCAACAGATAATTTACTATGCAATACAGAGATAATTTCTTTTCCAAATCTTTCTATAAATCTATTAATCATTTGTGGTGTAAGTGAAATTTCTGGAACTAGCATTATAGCACTTTTTCCTTGTTCTACTATCTTTTCTATTAATTGCAAATAGATTTCAGTTTTTCCGGAACCAGTTACACCATATAATAAATATTTTTTAAATTCTTTTCTTTCTATTGAATCTGCAATTTTAGAATATGCTAGTTGTTGTTCAGTTGTAAATTGTAAATTTTTTGTTCTTGTAATATTTTTATTTAATAATGGATTTCTTACTACCTTTTGTTCCTGTAGTTTTAAAAATCCATTCTTTTCTAGCGTTTTTACAATTGCTCTTGAAGTCTCTGTTTTTTCTATTAATTCTGATTGCAAGGTTTGTCCATTTTTTATTAGATACATTAAAATTCTTTGTTGTTTTTCTGATTTTATCTTATTATTGTTGATATAATCCAATGTTTGTTCATTACTCATAACTAAAGATGCAAATAGTGCTGTCTTATCTTTTGCACGATTCGCAAAATTCTTTGTAGTTGTTCCTGGTTTAAGCATTAATTTCATACATTCTGCTACATTTGAAAAATATCTTTTGGCCATCCATTTAGCTAAAATTATTTTTTCTGTTGTTAGTGATTGTTCTTCTATTTTTGCAATATCTTTTACTTCATATTCTGTGCTTTCTTTAATGTTTGTTACAAAACCTTCTTCTAATTTTTTATTTCTTCCGAAAGGAATTAGTACCCTACTTCCTATTGATATATTATTTTCCATTTCTTTTGGTATATTGTAGTCAAAATGCCTATTTAAAGTTTTTACATTAGATTCTATAATTACTTCCGCTATCATCTTGTCTCCTTATTCTAGATATATAGAAAAAGATATCATTATTCTTTTTTATATAAGAACAACAATATCTTAATTTTAAAACTCTGTATTTTTTACATTTGCTTCTTCTTCGATTATTTTTTGTATTATAGATACCGTTTTTTCTAAATCGTTATTCTTTATTACATAGTCGTATATCCCAATTTTCGATTCTTCAAAATCGAATCTATTTAATCTTAATTGAATCTCTTTTGGGCTTGGTTTATCTATTCTACTTTCTAATCTTTTTTGTAGTTCGTCCTTTGGAACTCTTAAAAATATTGTTACTACTTTTGTGTCTTGTTTTAATAGTTCTATTAAATGTTGAGTTCCATTTACATCTATGTCTTTTACAATAATTTTTCCTTCTTTTATTTTTTCATTTAAAATTTTTCTTGATGTCCCATAATAATGATTATGATGTACGTCATATTCATATAATTCCCCATCTTTTATCATTCTTTCAAATTCTTCTGTTGAAACAAAATTATATGTTTCTCCTGGTACATCTCCTGGTCTTACTTCTCTATCTGTATAAGAAGGTATTGCTATTACATTTTCCATTCTTTTAATTAATTCTTTTTGAATAGTATTTTTTCCAGCTCCTGCAACGCCAGACAATATAACTAGCATACAACCACCTTTCCTTCAGCTACTTCGTTAGTTGCTAGTGTTACAGCTGAATGAGATTTTACTTTTGTTACAGTAGGTTTTCCTGCTGCTATTTGTCTTGCTCTTTTAGAGACCATAATTACTAATGTATATCTATTATCTACTTTTGTTAATAAATCTGTTACAGATGGTTTAACCAACATATAAAATTCCTCCCCTAATTATTTTCTATATTCTTGTCTAGTCTTGATGCTACTGTTTCTGGTTGAAGTGCAGAAAGTATTAAATGATCTGAATCTGTAATAACTACAGCTCTTGTCCTTCTTCCATATGTGGCATCTATTGCTGTTCCTTTATCCTTTGCCTCTTGCACCATTCTTTTTATAGGTGCAGATTCTGGACTTACTATTGCTATAATTCTATTTGCAGAAACTATGTTTCCAAAACCAATATTTACTAATTGCATTATAAAATCACTTCCTATTCTATATTTTGAACTTGTTCTCTAACATCTTCTAATTCAGTTTTTAATTCTATTACTAAATTTGTTATTTCTAAACAATTTGATTTAGAACCTATTGTATTTACTTCTCTATTCATCTCTTGTATTATAAAATCTAATCTTTTTCCTGCTTTTTTAATACTTTCAGATTGTAATAGTTCTTTAAATTGTACAATATGACTTTTTAATCTTGTGATTTCTTCTTCTATTGATGTTTTGTCTGCATATAGAACTACTTCTTGTGAAATCCTTGCTTCATCTACTATATCTGTTTGTAGCATTTCCTTTATTCTGTCCTTTAATTTTACTACATATTGATCAATAAGTCCAGTAGAATATTGCGAAATATTTAAAATATTCTCATTAATTAACTCTAGTCTATTAATCATATCTTCTGCTAATTTCTTACCTTCTGCTTCTTTCGCTTCTAGCAAATTAGCTATTGCTTCCTCTAAAGCATTACTTAATTCTTCCCACAATATATCAGAATTGTCATCTTGCGTTATGTTTAATACGTCTGGAAGCCTTGCTATTTTCATAACTGTTATATCATTTGTTATATTATTTTCTTCTTCAATCTTTTTTAACTCTTCTATGTATGCTTTTGCTAAGCTTTGATTAATTGTAATTTTTTTGCCTAAATTACTGTTGTTTACAAAAGTTATACTAATATCTATTTTTCCTCTTTCTATCTTTTCTTGAATTTTCTTTTTTATTTTATCTTCTAAAAAACTTAGTCCGTATGGAAGTCTTACATTGATATCAGTATATCTATGGTTTACTGCTTTTATTTCTACAGTATACTCTCTTTCTGAATTAGTATAAAAACCTCTACCAAAACCTGTCATACTTCTTATCATTCTTCTTCTCTCCTATTTCTTTTTCTTCTTTTTTGATTTTTTCTTTGAACTATTATTTGATTTAGCTTGTGTTTTCGCTTTGGATTGAACTGTATTTTTTTCTTTATTTTCTTTTTGTTCTTTAGTTTTGTCTTCCACTTCTGCTTCTTTTTTATCTTGCTTGTTTTCTTCTTGGTCAGTATTGGTTTTCTCTTCCATTTTTTTGTTTCTTCTTCTATGTGTTTCTATTTTTATAATTTTTTCTTCTTTAACTATTTCACTAATATCATTTAAACTTCTTAGATATTCTTTTTTAGTTTTACTATATATCCTTACACATTTAATAATATAATATACAGATATTAACAATGATTCAATTGCGATAACCATAACAAATTTATCTATAAATAGTTGATAAATATATACTTCGCATAAAGTAACTATAGCAACAAATAAAGCTTCCAGTCCATGTGTAAACAATGTTAAATCTATCTTTTTGTAGCTTCTCTCAAATAAAATTATTGAAAATATTAATATAGAAATACTAAACACTTTTAAATCTACAACAAAAGTATCTTCTCTTATATTCATATATCCCAATATTTTTAATATACAAAATGCTAATATCACTATAGCAATTATTATGTTTCTAAATATTTTTTTATTTGCCTTTTTCTCATATTCTTTCGACATTTTCTTTTGTTGTTTCTTTTCTTTTTCTATTTCAGCAATTATTTTTTCTGCTTTTTTATCTTTCTTTTTGTTTTCTTTCTTTTTTTCTTCTACATTCTCAGTTTTGTCTGTTTCTTTAGTATCTTCTTTTACTATTTCCTCTTTTTTATTCTTTTCTTCTTTTTTAGTTTCTACAGTTTTTTCTTCTTTTTGTTCTGCTGTATTTGCTACATCTTCTATTATTTCTTCTTTATTCTCTTGCATTACTTCTTTTGTAGTATTAGTTGTTTTCTTAGTTTTTGGTTGATTTTTCTTTGATTTTTTATTCTTCTTAGACATATTTAACACTCCTTAATTTAAATCTCCTAATTCATACATTAATATTCCACTTACTACTAATGCTACTGTTTCTGTTCTTAGAATTCTTTTTCCTAATGTAACTACAGATACATTCTGATTTAATCTTAATTGTTCTATTTCACTTTCTGCAAATCCACCTTCTGGACCAATTACAATACCAATATTTAATTCTTCTTTATTATCATTCTTTAATTGTTCTATTTCGTCTTTTATACTTATCTTTTCTTCGTTTTCATATAGGACAAAAATTTTATCAAACTCATCAAATTTTATATCAGCTATATTTATTATATTTTCTATTGTAGGAATTATATCTCGTCCAGATTGTTTTGCAGCTACTTCTGCAATTTTTCGCCACCTATCTACTTTATTTTGTTTATCTTTATCTTTTAATTTTATTACTGTCCTTTTTGTAATTACCGGAACTATAGTTTTTACTCCTAGTTCAGTTGCCTTTTGAATTATTAATTCCATCTTATCTGACTTTGGCAATCCCTGAAAGATAGTTATATTCAAATTAGATTCTGCTAAGCTTTTTACTTCGTCTAAAATTTTGCATACTATTTTATTTTCTTCTATATTTTTTATTACGCATTCATAATTTTTCTGAGTATCTGAATTGCAAATATTAATCTTATCATCGATTTTTTTTCTTAATACATTTTTTATATGATTTACATCACTACCAGTAATCCATATTTCTTCATTTTCTTTTAGATTTTCTGTTTTTATAAAAAATTTTGGCATTTATCTGCTCCTATCTAATTTTTTCGATTTCATTATACTCTTTTTAACAATTTAATTCAAGGAAAACCAAAAGAATTATCTAGTTTTCTAAAATAATAGCTGGCTTATTGCTTACTTTTTCGCAAAACATTTCGTCATGTTCTATAAATAAAAGTGTTGGCATATATTCCAAAATCATATTTTCTATTTGCTCACGGGTTTGTATATCTATATAGTTTAATGGCTCATCCCAAATGTATATATGTGCATTTTCTGATATACTCTTACCTAACAATATTTTCTTTTTTTGCCCCTCACTTAAATTTTCCAAATCGTGTTGCATTTCGGTTTGACTTATTCCCATCTTTACTAACATTGCCCTAAATACACTTTCATTTAATTTATTTTCTGCGATAAATACTTTTAATGAGCCTTTTAATGTATGCGTATCTTGTGGTACATATGAGATTTTTAAGTTATTTCCTATGTTTAGGATTCCTTTATATCTATTTTCTTTATTAACAATTGCTTTTATAATACTAGACTTTCCTGCACCATTTTTTCCTTTAATACATATTCTGTCTCTATTTTGTATAGAAAAGTTTATAGGTTTAAATAATGGCTTTTCATATTCTATTTGGAAATTTGTAGCCGTGATAAGCTCATTTTTTTCATATAGCAATGGTACTATCTTTAACTTTTCTATGTTGTCTACATTAGAAAGTAGTTTTTTTGCTTCTTGTATATTTTTATTTTTTCTTTCTTCTAAAACTTTTGATTTTTTCATTATTTTAGCTGCTTTATGACCTAAAAAGCCCTTGTCTAGCATTTCTTTACTTCCACTTTTATTCTGTTTTTCTTTTTCTACTGTGTTAGACCATTTCTTACTTTCTTTACTTGCATTCTCTAATCTTTTTATTTCTTTTCCTAATTTTTCATTTTGTTTTAGTTCGAAATTATTTTGTCTATCAAATGCTTCTTTCCATACAGAATAATTTCCTTGAATTATATCTATGTTTGAATTATTTATAGCCATAATATGATCTGTAACTTCATTTAACAAACCCCTATCATGTGAGACAAGTATAAATCCTTTCTTGTTCTTTAAATATTTTTCTACGTCTAATTTTGAAACATCATCTAAGTGATTTGTTGGTTCATCAATTAATAAGAAATTATTATCTTTCAAAAACAATGCTACAAGCATGGCTTTTACTTTTTCTCCGCCACTTAGTGTTTTATAAGCTCTGTATAAAGCCTCTATGTTAAAATTCAAAATATTTAATTCTTTAATAATTTCCCAATCTTCTGCCATACAAAAATCTTGAATTACCTCTATAGTTAGTTTGTTTTCATTTACTTTAAATGGAAAATAATCTATATCTACATTCTTTATAATTTTTCCAGCATAGTTTAGCTTTCCACATAAAATTTGTAATAATGTAGTTTTTCCTTTTCCATTTCTACCTATAAGACCTAATTTCCAATTTGTATCTAAATTAACAGATACATCATCCAAAATATTTTCTATTCCATTATCATATCTAAAAGTTAAATTTTTTATTTGAATTAGTGACATTTTCCCTCCTTGTCGAGATTTGGGGACACAGGGATTTGGAGACGGTCTGGCCGGGATTTAGGGACGCTCTTTTTTCCCTGTATCATTTTTTTATTTCTCGACTCTATCCTATTATTAATTATAGTTGTCTTTTTATCCATTCCATTATTAAATCTACTACATATTTGATTTCTTTTTGGGTTAGTTCCTTTCCTTTTCTTATTTTGTGCCATTTATATAAACATCCTCTACAGCAAGTTGCAGTCGCATGTTGCGCAATGAAGACTGGATGTCCTTTCATAGGAGTTTGCTTTCCATCATTTATTATTTCTTTCGGAGCTAATCTTTGTCTTATAAAGTCATAGGCATGTTTTTCTATTGTATCTAGCCCCTTTTCTTTTATATATTCTTTCTCTTTTTCTTTTAACTTAAAACCCGACCTAAATTTTGATTTACTTAAAGCTTGTAATTGATTATTTATAAATTCTTCTTCTGTCATGATTATCCTCCTAATTGGATTTTTTAATATTTAACTTTTTCATAACCGGGATTTAAGGAACGTCCCCAAATCCCAACACTATAATAAAAAAAGAATAGACAAAAAGCCTATTCCTCAAAATCAAATGCAGTTCTTTTTGTTCTAATTTCTTTACACATATTTGAAACTCTTACATGTCTTGGGTCTGTTTTATATTTTTGTAAATCTTCTAAACTTTCGAATTCAGAAATTAGAATTGCATCGTATTCATCGTTATCAATGTTTTTACCAACCTGCATACTTTTTATTACATCAATTTGATTTTCTAAAGCTTTTAATCCATCTAGAAATTCATTCATTTCTTTTTCTGTATTTTCCTTAAATTTCCACATTACTATATGTTTAATCATTTTATTGCCTCCTAGTCTTTTATTTTTATATTTAATAAATATGCCAAATCCATAATTTGAAGTTCATTTATTATTGCACCTTTTATATCTGCAAGCGTTGTTGATAAACCTTGAATTATGCATGTTGACAAATCTATATCTTTTAAACGAGTATTAAATATTTGTGCTTTTGTAAAATCTATATTATCAAATTTTACATTTTTTAAAATTGAATCTTGCATATATGAATTTATTAATGTTGTATCTTTTAATTTTAAGTTATTAAAAGTTGTATTAGACATATTTGAATAATTTAAATTAGAATCCTGTATTTGTACTGACATAAATGTATTTTCTATAAAATTACATCCTGTCATCTTGCAATTTTTAAATTTGCAATTAATAAAACTACAAGTTTCAAAAGTAGTATTTGAAAAGTTACAATTGTCAAATACTATATCTTTAAAATATACTTTTTCTAATGAACTATCTATTATTTCTGTATGTATAAATTTAGAATTATCTATGTCTTTTTTATATACATTTAAATTCTTCTGTGACATATTTTGTACTGTTTCATTTTTTAGTTCTTCTTCAATTTCTAATTTATCAAAAAAGTTTTCTTCCATTTTGTTCCTGCCTACTTATATATTTAATACTTTTATATAATAACATTAAAGGAAGTAATTATCAATTACTTCCTTTGAAATTTTATCTATTCTTTGTTACTGCCTGTCCTACTTCCTTTTCTAAATCGCTCTAAAAGTATGCTAGGAGCCACAGCAGATATTCCGACTAAATATGTCCCATCTTCTGCTACTATTATGTTACGCCCACCACGAAAGGGTTCCCAAAATAATATAGCATTATCTTCTTCTAGAACTTTATAATTCTCTTTAAGAATTTCCTCTGATATATTCAAAACTTTACTTGCTATTTCCAAACTTTTTTGAATCATTTTACTTCACAATCCCTTCAAAATATTTTATATAAACCATTTTATTATATTAATGTAATAGTTTCAAGTTCTTATTTTTAGTTATTCCTAATATTTTTAATCCGCTTTGTATATATTTATTTTTCATCATATATTTCCATACAAGACCTGTCAAATAATTTTCTATCATTAAAACTTCTATTCCTTTGTCTATGCCTAAGTATTCTTTTGCCACCCATCTCTTAGTCCTTGCCAAATTATAGCTATCTTTTAATCCATATTTTCCCCATAAATATGGGCACTCATTGTAAAAAAATTCTAAAGCTTTAATACTTTCTTTTGGAGTAAAAACTATCGAACCTATTGCACCACAAGGAGCTACGGTTCCATCATTTTCTATATCTAAATTAGAAAAACTAGGTAATGCGCCATACCCGCCAGAATATCCTCTTGGACCAACACATGCTGTTAATCCCCATGAATTTTTATTAAATGTTTTAAATTTATCCATATTATTAATACAGTATTCTCTATTTGCTAATGTTGCTTTTCTTGAGTTTTCGAACCAATCTACTCCTTCTATATCTTTCTTTCCCTTAAAATCTATCCAAGCATGTGAATATTGATATGTAAATAAACTTCCTCCATATGAAAATATTATATCTTTTATTCCTTTATAATCGTTTTTAGGGCGCTTAAATTTATAGTACATTTCTTTACTAATAGGATAAATTTCTGAAGCAACTCCTAGAACATACATCATTAACTGTTCTGCATACATATCCCAATTACCCCAAAATCCAATTTCTGGTTTATATCCCATATAAAAGTAGTTAGTTTTAGGATTTACATACCACTTCCAATTTATATTATTAAATAATTTATATGCTTTTGTCTTTATAATTCCACTAAAATATTCTCCAACAAGTAAAGCCCCACAAATAAAAATTGCAGTATCAATTATTGATATTTCTGAGTTCCATTCTCTTTTACCATTTTTCATATTTACGAAATGATAAAAAAAGCCATTTTTCCCTTCAACATTGTTTAAAAATGTATCTAAAGTTCTATTGGCCCTTTCATATCCTTGTTCATATTTTATTATTTTTCTTTCCACCGAAATTACTAATGCTGCTAATCCATATCCTACTGCTGCAATGCTTGCCACATTTTTCGAATATACAGTTTTATCCCTTATTAAGCCATTTTCATTTGATTCTTGTATAAAATATTTCAGACTATGTTTTAACTCTTTTAATAATAAATCTTTTCCATATAATTTCACTATTCTCATACTATCACCTTTAAAATTATATTAACATATAATTTTAATTATTTGTATGGAAATAGTTGGAACGGGATTTTGGGGACGATCCTAAAATCCCTCTTCTAATATTTCATCTTCTTTCTCTTTGCTTAAATATCCATATTCCACCATTTTATCTGCAACTTGTTTTTGTCTTTCTTTGGCAAGTTTTAGATTTTCCTTTGGATTATATACAGATGGAGCATTAGGTATGCCTGCAAGCATTATACATTCTCCTGCAGTCATCTCATTTGGAGATTTACCAAAATATCCTTTACATGCATCTTTTATATTATAATATCCATTTCCAAAATAAATCGTATTTATGTATAGCTCTAGGATTTCATTTTTCGAATATTTTTTTTCTATTTCAAAAGCCATAAAAACTTCTGCTATTTTTCGTGTAATTCTCTTTTCCTGTGTAAAATATTCATTCTTAGCAATTTGTTGGGTTATTGTGCTTCCTCCTTCTACAAAATCCATTGCTTTGATATCATTTATAAGAGCTCGTCCTATTGCAATTACATCTATCCCACTATGTTTATAAAATCTATGGTCCTCTACAGAAATAACTGCATCTAAATACATTTGTGGCAACTCTGAAATTTTTGTATAATTTGCTTTTGACTTTATTTCTTCTACTTTTTCTTCTAAAGGCGTTTCTTGTATTGCTTCTTTATACATATCATATCCTTTTCCTATTAGAAGTAGTCCTATGCTTATTCCAATTAGTATCAATAAAAGTATTACTTTCAAAAATGTTTTCATTATTGCCACCTTCTTTCTTATTGTGATTTTTTAGTCACTCCCATAAAAAAATCATTTTATTATTTTACAGGGATTTAAGGACCGTCCCCAAATCCCTAGTCCCTCATCCTCATACTCTATTCCGCCTCTTTTATAATGTTTTTGCTTCCTAAATATGTTGCCATAAAATATGCTCCATATATTACACCTATAATTACTGCTGTAGCTATTGCTGATGGTAATAATTCTTTAGCATCTGCTAGTACACTCATCATGGTCATAACAAATTGTATTCCAAATATAGAATGGATAATTGCTAAGATTAATGGCATTAAGAAAAATATTCCAATTTGCTTAAATAATGCTCCTTTTATCATTTTCTCGTCTGCTCCAATTTTTCTTAAAATAGCATATCTTTGTTTATTATCTGAACTTTCTGTTAATTGTTTTAATGCTAGAATTGCTGAACTTGCAATTAAAAATATTATTCCTAAATAGATTGCTATGAATAATACTATTGTTGATACTCCTAAACTAGATTCTATAATTGCTATTTTTGTCATACCATCTATGGTAATATCTTTTTCGTTTAAGTTTTTACTAAACTCCGTCTCTGTCTCTCCAGTACATATTTTTTCTATTTCTTCTTTCTCTTCTTCTGTAGTTGCATTATAGTTAGCCGCTAAAAACGTCTCTTCTTTCATATCTTCTGTCAAATTACAACTATCTGGAACCAATACTATTCCATTATTTATATGACTTCCTGCCATATAAATATATCCGTTTTGACACTCATCATATTTTGATTTATATTCCTTACCTGCTATAGTTATTGTACTATCCGCTTTTAAAGCTTTATTTCTAAGATTTTTCATATTATCAAAATCACATAATATTATATATTCATCATCTTTTAATTGATATTCTATATTTCCATATAATCTAGCAATTTTATTATAGTCAGATACTTTTACTATTTCCTCTGCAGTTTCATATAAAAGATTTGGAAACTGCTGTTTTACTTCATCATATACTGGACTTAATGTGTCCCTCCATGTTAACTCATTTGTTGCATAAATTGGAATTTCTACTACATCTTTAAGTTTAGTCATATCAAACCCATTATCTTCTAAAGTTTGAATCATTGTTTTTCTAGAATCTTCTATCTGTGCTTTTGACATTTTCTCATTTTCCGGTAAATTAGCTGTTTTATATAGATTTAAATCTACTGGTGTTGTATCTTCTAAATCTTTTCTCATCGTATTATTTAATGATAATGCTGATGATAGTATTGTTATTGTCATAAATAACATTAAACAAATTATTGACATGCTCACTACTGTTGTATTTATTTTATTGTGCAATTGTCTTAAAACAAACATATTTACATCTTTTAGATAAATATTTTTTCTTAATTGTACTAGTTTTAATATAAATCCAGAAACCGACCAAAAAACTAAGATAGTACCTACAATTCCCATCAGTATAATTGGTAATATTGTATCTGCTGTAGATAACTCATTCACTCCACCTGTTACTTTGTAATATGCATATCCAAGTATAACAACTCCAATTATAAATACTAATATACATACCCATAAATTTTTGATTTTTATTTGTTCATTCTTTTTAGAAGCATTCAATAAATTTATTAATTTATATCTAGAAATAGTAAATGTATTAAATATCATTACTGCAATGTACATTACTGCAAAATATATGCATGTCTTTATACAAGCATCTTTTGAAAACACAAATTCAAATTTACTCATATCTGCTGCGAATAATTTTCCTACTAAGACGGACATAAATTGTGATGCAAAAACACCAATTACTAAGCCTACAATCAACGAAATTATTCCAACAAAAATAGTTTCTATTAATAAAATTCTAGAAATTTGTCCTTTGCTCATTCCAAGCATCATATATGTTCCAAATTCCTTTTTTCTCCTATTTATTAAGAAATTATTTGCATATACAATTAAAAGCCCTAATATTACAGCAACAAAAACGGAAACAAATCCAAGCATTGTTATCATTAATTTTATTAACTCTCTTGTTGAACTAGATACTTGCATCATAGCTTCTTGGCTATCAAGTGAGTTAAACATATAAAATATCGCTACACCAAGTACTAATGTTAAAACGTAAATCGCAAAATCTTTAATTGTTTTCCTCATATTTTTTATAGATAATTTAAATAACATCTCCTAGTTCACCTCCTAATAGAGTTTGAACTTCTATTATCTTTTCGAAGAATTCTTTTCTTGTACTTTCTCCTTTAATAAGTTCATTAAAAATCTTTCCGTCTTTAATAAATAAGATCCTACTTGCATAGCTTGCTGTGAATGAATCATGTGTAACCATCAAAATTGTTGCACTTAGCTTTTGATTTAAATTTTCGAAACTTTCTAATAGTTGTCTTGCAGATTTACTGTCTAATGCTCCTGTTGGCTCATCTGCAAGCACTAATTTCGGATTTGTTATTATTGCTCTGGCTGATGCAACTCTTTGTTTTTGCCCACCAGATATTTGATATGGATATTTATTTAATATATCAGTGATTTCTAATTTTTTAGCTATTTCTTGCACTCTTTCTTCGATTTCTTTTGGTTTTACTTTTTGAATTGTAAGTGCTAATGCGATATTTTCATATGCTGTTAATGTATCTAATAAATTGAAGTCTTGAAAAATAAAACCTAATTCTTCTCTTCTAAATTTATTTAGGTTATTCCCTTTTAGTCTTGTTATATCTTGATTGTTAATTATTATTTTTCCTGCTGTAACTCTATCTATTGTAGATATACAATTTAGTAATGTTGTTTTTCCAGAGCCTGATGCTCCCATTATTCCTACAAATTCACCTTTCTCAATCGTAAAACTTATATTATCTATTGCTTTGGTTAAATTTGATTTATTTCCATAATATTTTTCAATATTTTTAACTTCTAATACTTTTTCCATTTTTAATCTCCTCTCTATTAACTTTAATTTTATTATACTGATTTTTATATTTTATACAATTTATTTGGCTTACAATAATCTTACATTTTTGTAAGATTATTAACTTAATACAAGCCGGTACAAAAATCTGTGCAAGATTAATGTATCGGCTTGTAGCTTTGGTGGAATATATATTTATTGTGCCAAGTTTATTGATGCATAAAATAATAACTGTGCTGCTTCTAACTCATCTAATTCTGGATTCCAGTCGAACAAAAAAGTATTGTCATTACTGACATATATATCAAAAACATATTCCTTATTGCATATTTTTAATAAGTTTCTTTTAATATTTAAGCTTTTTTGTCCATTCATTTGCTCTTCTATTAAACTACTAAACATAGCAGTAGTAAAATTTATTGCTTCTTCTGGTTCAATTCCATTATAAAAATAGTATTTAAATGATGTATCTTCTATCTTTTCACTATACTCCATATATATTCCTATGCTTCCAACATATTGGGAATTTTTTAATTCAATCCGTTCCTTTTCTTTTTGAAAGTCTATACTCATAATTAACTCCTTTCATAATTCAACTAGAACTTCTTGTTACTTGCATATATTATATAAGCCTCATTTAGTTTTTGCAACATTACATTTTTGTTTGAATTATTTTATTCATCTATGTCTTGACAATAAACAAGGGCTATATGCCCCAAAAAAGTTGCATATAGCCCTTGCTTTATAGAACACTTTAATCAGAAAAGTTCCTATACGCATTGTATAAATTGCGTATCAACTTCTCCATCTCTAACTGGCAATCTTCCGACACAGAAGGTTCTGCGTTTTTCAATGCAAAATTCAATCTATCCCACCATTGCAAGAATTCAAAGTGAATAGTTTCCGCTGGAACCTCTTCGAATTCTAAATATAGTTTAAGTTCGTCCTCGTAAGTTAGTTCAAACTCTGCCTGTAACAATCCAAGCAATGTTGGTGTTGCCTGCTTAAGAGCCATTTCGTAGCTTACTCGTCTTAAATAGCGGTTAAGCTCTGTTATTGCATTTTCAAGCAGTGCTCTTTCCTCCCGATATTTATTCGACAAAATTTCTATTTGCCATTTTGTTAAGCATTCCTTGTTCATCTCTTATTCCTCCATTCTTTGGAATCTTCAACAGTTTTTAACAATACAATTATATATATTATCAGAATTTATGTCAACTGTTATTTCATATTAATAAAACTATTATTAGGAAATATTAATTTTACTTCTGTTCCTTCATCCTTTTTTGAATTTAGCTCTAATCCAATACATAATTTATCACATAACTTTTTGCATAAATATAGCCCTATTCCTGTAGATTTTTTTCCTGTAATTCTTCCATTTTCACCTGTAAAGCCTTTTTCAAATACTCGCGTAATCTCACTTTCTTTAATTCCTATTCCATTATCTTTTATATATAAAATAATATTTTCTTTTTTCCTTTCACCATATATTTCTATTTGCCTATCTGCATTTTTTGAATATTTTATAGAATTTTGTATAATTTGATTTATTATAAATATACACCATTTGCTATCTGTACAAACTGTTTCATCTAAATTCTTTGTATCAATAGATATTTTATTTTGTATTAATTGTGCCTTGTTTTTTAATATACTCGCATTAACAATCTCTTTTAACTGAATTTTCCTTACAATATAATCTTTCTCTACAGTATTACTCCTAGCATAAAATAAAGCTTGTTCAGTATAATTGTCTATTTTATCTAATTCTTCATTTATGCTTGCTGTAATCTCATTTTTGTTATTTTCGACAATCATCTTACTTGTAGCTATAGGAATTTTTATCTCGTGAATCCACAATTCTATAAAATCTTTGTAGTCCTCTTGTAAATACTTATATTTGTTTACATTTTCTAACATTGATTTTCCTATATCTCTAATAGCATCTTCTAATATATTAGCTTCTGTAAAGTCTGCCTTTGGCAAAACTTCCATAATTAGATATTCTTCTTGCAACTCTCTAATTCTACTTTTTACAGTATCATAATAATTTTTCTTTGAATAATACTCTACTAAAAATCCTATTAAAAAAGCTGCAATTATCGCTACTGCCACATATATTTTTATAAATATTTGCATATCATATGGAATTAAAAGAATCTCAATAGTTATAACTGCAAATACTAGTAAACTAATATAAATAATTTTGTCTTTTAGATATTCTTTGAATCTCATTTTAAAATATACCCCAATCCTCTTTTTGTTTCGATTAAATCTTTTAGGCCTACTTCTTCTAATTTAGTTCTTAATCTTTTTATATTAACTGTAAGTGTATTGTCATCTACAAAACTTTCACTATCCCATAAATAATCCATTATTTCATTTCTAGAAACAATTTTCCCTTTATTTAAAACTAAATAATGTAATATTTTTAATTCGTTTTTTGTTAATTCTATTGATTTATCATCTTTTTCTATAATGCTCTTGGATATATTTAAAACAAATTCTCCACAATCTATTTTATCTTGATTTACTTGGCTTGTATTACTTCTTTGTAATAGTCTTTCTATTTTTGCAAGCAAAATCTGAATATTATATGGTTTCGTAATATATTGATCTGCACCATTATTAATACTTAAAAGCTCATCTAATTCATTATCTCTACTAGTTACTATAATTATTGGAACATTTGAGACTTTTCTTATTTCTTTACAAATATATTCTCCATCCATATATGGCAAGTTTATGTCTAACAATACTAAATCTGCTTTACTTTCTAATAGCTCAGCAATTGTATTGTCAAATTTTTCTAGTATTACTGCTTCATAACCATGCTTTTCTAAAAATATTTTTAATTCTTCTCTTAATTTTTTGTCATCTTCAACTATTAATATCTTAGCCATCTTATCTTCCTTTACATAATTTAATAATAATTTAACATGTGATTGTCCAAATTAATTGATAGTTTCCTTTGGTTTATATTATTATCTTGAGTTTTTACTTCTAATTTTCCTCTCACTAGAAAGTTTAACATATTTATACTATATTACTCTTAATTTTACAAGAGTGCTTTTTAGGTTCGTTGATATCTTATGTAAAGTGTGCTATAATATACACGTAATTTGTAAAATTTATGTTACACAGACTGTGTAAAAAATAAAAGGAGGATATCTTAGGATGATAAAAGATTCTAAAATTGTTAAAGATTTTAAAATTAGCAACACACGGTATGGAATTTGCTTAAAAATAATTCCGCCATCACCTAGTATTACGGATGGTAAACCCACTTTAGAAGTAACACTGTATAAGGAAAAGCAAAATACTGTCAATAAAAAAGAATGGAATTATTGTAATATTATATATGGTCATATCATTAATGACAGTAAAAAAATAATCTATGTCAGCATGCCAGTTGAAAGAGAATATTTTGATTTAGTTACTTCGAAGGATGTCGCAGCAACCAAATATGCAATTTCTTGGTTGCAAGAGAAGTCCTATGAGGACATCCTCTCTATGTAATTACTAAAACTTAGGACATCAGCGATAAAAACGCTGATGCCCTAAGTTTTATTTTAAAGGAATTTTAAAGAATTTTGCAACCATCCCAATATCCCTAATCTACATTAATTAATTCATATTCTTTTGTTCCAAAGCCAAGTTCAGCTGCTGCATCTATTGTATGTCTACCATTTTGTCTCTCTACTCTTTCCACAAAATGATCTCTTCCTGGATCTTTTGAATTATATATTAAATCTATACAAGCTTGGTCTATTGCTATTGGATCTGTACTTGCCAATATTCCAATATCTTTCATACATGGGTCTTCTGCAACTGCACAGCAATCACAATCTACAGATAGATTACACATAACATTAATAAATAAAATATTATCTTTAAAATAATTTACTACAGAAGATGCTGCATCTGCCATTGACTCTAAGAAAAGATTTTGCTCTGGTAAATTTTCCCATACTATTGTTTGATCTTTAGTTTTTCCGGCTGAATGTATCCAAGATTTTCCTTCTGATGAAGCACAACCTATTGATAATTGTTTTAATGCTCCACCATATCCTCCCATTGGATGTCCCTTAAAATGTGATAAAACTAACATAGAATCATAGTTTTTCATATTTTTTCCTACAAAGTTTTGTTTTAAAACTTTTCCATTTGGAATATCTAGAACCATATCGTCTCCATCAGCATCCATAATATCTACATCAAAATATTTTGTCCAACCATGGTCCTCTATTAATTTCTTATGTTTCTCTGTACTGTTTCTTGCTCCTTCATAGGCTGCATTACATTCTACAACAGTTCCATTTACTCTTTCTACTATCGCTTTTACAAATTCAGGTCTTATATAATTTTGATTTCCTTGTTCTCCAGAATGTAATTTAACAGCTACTTTTCCTAGTAATTCTTTACCTATTTTTTCATACATTTTAATTACACTTTCTGGTGTAATTTCCTTTGTAAAATATACTTTAGCTTTATCCATTTTATACTCCTCCTTATAAAAATATTATACTTAATTTTTCAATTATTATTTATATATCACTTGGAGTTAGATTTAAGTCAATAGTTTTTTTATTATTTTCAAATTTATCTACTTATGCTTGAACTATATTTTTTCTATGAAGTTTTATAAAAAAATCCTCTATTATTCCAATACATATCATTATCATTGGTGATATTGGATTAATAATTAGAAACATTAATATAATTAAAATAGTTAAAAGTATTACCAATTTACTAACATTAGGCATTTTCATTTTATTTTTAATTCTTTTTGACATCCAAAACAAACTTGTTTTTATTAACATATATAATTCTCTAAAAGCTGCGAGCGTTATAAATCCAATATATAAATCTGTAAGAACTTCTTCTCTAGTCGAAAACATGTCAAATTTTAATATTACTCTTTGCCTTCTTGTTAATAAGTTTAATAATTTTAAATCTTTAAACGTAATTACTTCATATTTATTTTTTACTTCATCACAAAAGAAAAGTTTACATGTCAAATTTTTGCTTGGACAACCTGTACTAGTTTGTAATCTACAAACTCTACAACAGCCATTTTTCTCTTTTAAATTATGTTTTCTTTGGACTATACATTGATTACATTTAAATTCACATATGTTTTCGCCTTCAAATTTCTTGTCAATCTGTTCACATGATTTATCATATATATATGCTATTCTTTGTAGTCTTGTTTTTTTATTTAAGACTTCTATTATATCTTTTATTTCTTGATTTTCTCCATTATATATGAATTCTGTATTTTTATATATAAATGTCTTGTATTTCTTATATTTTTTATAAATCTCATTTACATTATCTGTCTCTATTAAAATTTTTTTCTTTTCCATTACTCAATCCCCAAATATTACTTTTTAATTAGTTCTTTTAAATTCTCATAATAATATATATTTTCTTTCATGTTATATCCTTTTATTTTTTTGGTTACAACTTCAATTAACTTTCCTCCCATATGTTTATAAAAATTATTTGCCGGATTATTTACTAAGCAACCAATAACCATACTATTAAATCCTAAACCAATTAGCTCTTTTACGTCATGATAAAAAAGCATTTTTCCATATTCCTTTTTCTTAACCTTATTTAATAAATATAATGAATATAGTTCCCCAATATCTTCATATTTTTCATATGTTGATTTACCTATTCCAGTCATTCCAACTGCTTCATTATTTACTTTAAAAACAAATTTTTTTATATTATTCTTTTTATCATTATCAAATTTATTAATTTGCTTTTGTATAGAATCTTCTACATTATTAAGCACCTCATCTAAAATTGAATCAGCTATAAGTCCTTTATATGATTCCTGCCAAGCTAAAGTATTTACTTTAACATAGTCTGGAATATCTTCAAGTGTTAGCTCTTTAATTTCTATTTTATCCATATATTGCTCCTTAAACTTTATCTTTATCTATTAAATCATATCTTTTAAAAATAGTAATTATCATGCTATAAACTAATTTTTTTCCTAATAATTCTCTAAATTTTGTTGTTTTATTTTTACCATCATTTCTCAGCTTCTCTAGTTCTTCTCCTAATTCCTTATAGTTATTAATAATGTCATCCAAAGCTTTTTCAAAACGCTCTAATCTATCCAAGGTTATTCCTCCTGCTCTTTCCATTTAAATGTATCTATAATTTTTTGTGCTGCACTATCTGTTTCATTTGAATCACCAAAAGTAGTTTCATGTATTAAAACATATTTGTAATCTCCTACAATGTAATACTGTGTAGTAGTAGTATCCTTATCTTTTATATTAAAAGTATAAACAACATATCCATTTTTTGTATTTGAACCATTTGCATTTAATTCAACATTTTCATCTCCTCCTATTTGCATAGAAAGTTGATTTAAGATAGCACTTCTAAATTTTTCATGCTCATCTGCTGGATATTTATTAGTTCCTTCATTTACAGAAATATTATCGGGTCTATTTTCATTTTCCTGACCTTCTTTTACATAGAAAAATTTATCATTTGTAGAATGTGCTACACTCTCTATCCAATCTACAGGAATCTCATATGTTCCAAAATCTTTTTCTATTAATGTTCCTGGTATATTTTCTAACATATCATTTATTAGCTCTAAAAACTTCTCTGATGACTCCTGATTTGCAAATACTATGTTTTCTCCTTCAATTTTCCAGCTATTCTTATTAGTTATTAAAAAATCAATCACAGAATTATAACTATTTAATATAGTAATAATTCCATCTATTTCATGTTCTACAATATTATCTTTACTATCTTCAGGATTTCCTATTAATTCTTGTTTGTAAAAATCCACATAATAACTATCCAAATTTTTATTATTTATATAAGACATTACTGTTTCTTCTGTAAATAATTCTTCATATCTTTTTTTTAGGTCTTGTAATTCTTGCTTTGTATTTTCAATGTATTCTTTAGTTGTTGCAAACTCCGGGCCATCGTTTTTATAGTTGTCTATTGTTAATATATTTTCTAATTTTTCATTGTTTAATATTTCTGAAATTTTTGTTATATTCTGAAATCTAGCTGTTAAATATTCCTTTAAAGCTTCTTCTACTTGTAAATATTCTCCATCTGAAATCCTTCTAGTAAGCATCTCATTAATTTTTTCTGTGTCTAGATTTTCCTCATTTGTTAATTCCTTTATTTGTTCACATTCTGATATTAATTCACTCTCTTGCTTAAAGTCATGATATAAGCCAATTCCAATTGCAATTATTCCAACTATTAATACAAGCGCAATTACAACTACAAGTGTTATAATAAATCTTTTTTTCATAAAAATTCTCCCCTTTTATTTCATTTTGTATATATTACGTCCTATTTAACAAACCTTATATATCCATCTTTACGTGGTTTTGCTTCACTTTTTTCTTCTGGATAGCCTAAAATACAATGTCCGATACCTACATAATTTTCTGATATGTTCCATTCTTTTAACAATTCTTTTCCTTCGTCTGTTTCGAATTCTTCTTTTGCTCTATGTATCCAGCAAGAACCTAGTCCTAGACTATATGCAGCATTCATTAAATTTCCTAATACTAAACTTCCATCTTCTATGTATGTTCCAATATTCTTATCTGCCAATACTACTAATACCGTTGGTGCTCCATAAAAAGGATCTTCATCTTTTCCCATTATTTTCGCATTTATTTTAGAAAGTTTATCTATTATGCTTTTATTTTGAAGAACAACAATAATTGGAGATTGCATTCCCATACCTGTTGGAGCATATTCTCCTGCTTTCAAAACACTATTTAATTCATCTTCTTTTATCTGAGTTGATGAATATTTTCTGCAACTTCTTCTTTCTACTAAATTCTTAATAGTTTCATTCATAATAACTTCTCCCTTCATACTATAAAATTTCTTTAATCCATTTCTTTACATTCTGTATATCTTTCTCATCTGGATGTGTTAATGCTTTATCAAAATTTTCTACACTAACTTTTAATTTTTTATCATCTGGATGTTCTTTAATTAAACCTACATATCTATCCCTTACCTGCATTGGCATCTTGCCTTGACAGAAAAATTTTCCTAATATTTTATTTGAATCATTGATATTTATTTTTATCCTTTCAAACAGTTTTTCATAATATTCTTCTGACCCACCAAATCCTGCTGTACCAAAATATGCAACCTTAGCATTTTTTATATTTTTCATAAATTCTGTAATTTCTGTAGCACACATTCCTTTATCAGTCCATGATCCAATTATAAATAAATCTGCCTGTATGTCTTTTTTTGGTTCTCCAAAATATACAATATCTGCTTTTGGGACCTCCTCTTTTATAGCTTCTGCTAAAAGTTTTGTATTTCCTGTAATACTTTTATATACTATTGCAATTTTCATTTTATCACCTCATATTTTTATTGTACTAATAACTTTTAATTAAATCAATTCTTTTTTATATTTATATATAAGAAAATCATTTCGAAAAAACTTCGATTTTTCCTTTATAACAAAAAACAAAGCAAGGAGGCGACAATAAAATGTCATCCCCCCTGCCTTTCTTAGGTTATACTTGCATACTTAATCATAGATTTTGCATACAAGTTATTGGCTATTTATTCATTCTAATTACTTCCATATATTTCTGCAATACAGGAAATCTATGTCCTTCTAATTCGAAAAGCCACTCTCCAAGAGTGTCACTGTAAAAGGCCATTGTTACTTTGCATTCATGCCTGAAACCAACTTCGCTTACAACATTTAGAGTACCTTCTTCAACGATTGAATCAGCTGTTATGCCATACTCTGCAGCAGCATATACATCTGCTTTGGCATACACACTTTCATTTGGACTAACTTCTGATACATAGAACCATTTCGTATCAAAAGGTTTTTGGATTCCTGCCAGTTTAAAAAATGTGCCATATGAATCTGTAGCAATTTCTTTTACTATATATTCACGATTCTCGTTTATTTTTAAAAGATTTCCCCGCTTTTTTGAATTTTGCTTTGGATAGAATTCGTTTTCCACCTTTTCTGCGTTAAGAATAACTTTCATAGCTTTTTACCTTTGAGGGAGCATCGCTCTACCTCTCCTTTCTTGTCTAAATAAGATTGTTACAATTAATAATACAATAAATGTCTTGTTAAATTTCTTTTTTATAGCTCTAATTACTCCAAATACTATTGTTAATATTAGTAATGTAATAATTATTACATTAAATCCAATAAATAAAATTCCTAATGTTCCTATTAAAGGAATTACTGTTAAAACTGCCATAAACAATCCCCATATAAATTACTAGTTATATTTGTTCCATATTATCATAAAAGAGAGTAATTATCAATATAACTACTCTCACTTAAATTGTAATTTGTTATTTACTTAAAATTTTGAATTTTTTATATTCTGCTTTAACATTTTCTTTAACTATTCCAAGAAGTGCAGTTACTGTAGCTTCTATCATTTTTTTATTCTCAGGGGTTATTTGCTTATATGAAGATAAAATTATTCTTGCATTTTTTACTAATGAAAATTTTAAATCTTGTATTGTCTTTGAATTTGTAGAATTAAGAATTTCAAAAACAATGTCTATCACCTGTTGCCTTGTATCCATATCTAAATCTTTCAACCAATTCTTAATTGTCTTATCTATAAATTTACTTTCATTTGTAACTTCCTTTAATACAACAAATTTTTTCCCTAATACTTGCCAAGAATATGCATCATGTTCCATTAACCCTTTTTCATTACTTTGAACTATCGTATATTTTTCCTCATGATTTAATAACATTCCAAATATTGAATCTTGTGGAATATATGTTGTTACTTTATTAATTACTCTCTTATATTCTTCAGTATTTATTATATCTTCATGAAAACCTGGACCATCATTATTATAAACATTAATAATTCTTTTTTGTATTTCAGAATCAACAAAAACAGAAGCATAAACTGCTAAATTTCCTCCTTTTGAATGGCCTCCTATTCTTATTTTTTTATATGGATATTTTTTTGCAATATTTTCCAAATACTTTTTTGCAGAAATTTGTGATGCAATGTGGCTTTTAAAGCTTATATTGAAATCTTCTTTCCAACCAATTAATGTATTGTCAGTTCCTCTATATGAAATATAAAGTGTATCATCAGGTAAAATTACTGTAATAGCAGAAAATTGTTTTTCTTGTTCTGGATCTATTTTATTTATGTATTCTAAAGCTAACATTTCACCAAACCTTTTACTATTGCCCATTATTGGAAATAAATCTGCATCATCCTTCCAAAGAATTCTCATTTGCTTTTTATCTGCTTTTTTAAATCTTTCACTTAATTCTTTTATTGATACCATTTCATTTTTGTTTATTAGATTATCTAACGGAAAATACGAAAATCTATTTAATATTAAACTATCTATTTCATTAAACTCCGTTTTATTTAAGTTTAAATCTCCTCTCCATTCAACATAATCAATTATATTTGCCATAATAATCTCCTTATAATTTAACAATCTATTTTTCTATTAGATTGATTTTTTTACCATCTATTTAATTGTCGTCTTGTTGTAAAAATATGAATTTTAATTGTTTAGATAAATTGTCTTCTATTGAATTATATCACACAATCATTTTTTTGTCTTTGAAACCAACAAAATTTGAAAAAACTATATTATAGTTTTTCTATTTTCGTTATTATACAGTAATTATCCCCCAGCTTAGCTGGGGGATAATTACTTAGGCTCCTGTTACTTTTTCATTATTGTTTTCAATTTCTTTTTTAGAATTTCCCTTATGTTTTACTATTTCAACTATTAAAGTAATTGTTCCTAGTGCTAAACCGATTAATACAAGTATTAATGTATTTTTTCCTATAAAGTTATTACTTGTTTGAACAAGACACTCTTTAAATATTTTAATACTATATGTCATAGGTAGTAATGGATTTAAAAATCTAAACCCTTTATCAATAGTTTCAACTGGGAAAGTACCACCAGATGCAGCCAATTGTAATACTAATATAATTAAAGCTAAAAATTTACCAATATCTCCAAAATTTCTAATTAAAAATTGTATAATAGTCATAAATATAGCTCCAACAATTGCACATTCTGCTATATATATTCCCATATTAGCAACATTAAATTCTAATCCCAATTTTAATAACAATCCAGTGACAATACCTTCTACAATGCCAATTGCAATATATAATAAGTTTTGAGCTAATTTATTTTTATAAGTATAATCAAATTTTCCAAATCTATGTTTTTGATCATAATATAAAACAACATAACACATTAATGCTCCAACCCACAATCCTATAGATAAAAACAATGGAGTAAATGCAATACCATATGAATCAACCTCTCCATAAGGCTCTTCATTAATAACAACTGGTTCAGAAACAAAATCATTTAAACCATTTAATTTTGATAATTCAACTTTTGATTTTTCTAATCCATTATTAATTTCGGTCTTAAACGTTTTTACACCATCTAAAAGTCTCTTACTTCCATCAACAGCTGATTTACTTCCCTCATCTAATTGATTTAAAGCTTCTTTTACATTTCCAGAACTACTACTCAAAGTTTGAAGCCCTTGCTCTAAGGATTGTGATCCATTTAGTACTTGATTTGTTCCATTTTTCAAAGTAGATACACCATTAGATAAAGTTTCACTTCCTTGTTTTACTGCAGATAATCCATCTTTTAAAGTTGCAATATTCTTAATTAATTCATTCATTTCTGAAGTACTATTTTTTAAAGTTGAAGTACCATCAGAAACTGCTTTAGCACCTGCTTTTAATTGATCTGAATTTTTACTTAAATCTTGTGTTCCTTGAACAAGTGCCTGCCCTTTTGCATCTATGTTAGATTTATTTTTAACATTTAAAATTTGTTTTGCATTTTCTGCTAAAGTTCTAATGGTTGGATTTGTAACCTCTTTAGAATTAATAACCGTATCATAGTCAATAATAGACTGTAAAATCGCACTTTCATTTTTATCTATTGTACTTACACTTACTACATAACTTTGAATACCATCACTCAAAGATTTTGCTCCGTCAATATATGAATTTACTCCTACATTCAAAGTCTGTGCACCATTATTTAAAGTATCTATTCCTTGTGTTAATTGATTTATTTTATCTCCACCATTTTTTGCAACACTATCAACACCAGTATTAATTTGATCTAATGCATTATTTAAAGTTGAAGTACCACTTGATAAACTATCAATTCCATTATTAACTTGCCCAATTCCAGAATTTAAACTTTCACTACCTTTATATGCATTTTCTACACCTTTGTTAAATTCGCTATATTTGCTATTAAGCTCTCCTACTCCATTATTTAAATCTTGTAATCCACTATTCAAAGATGAAGTACCATCATAAATTTCGTTTGCCCCATCAGAAATATCTTGTAAACTATCAGGAACTGCAGATAAAGTATCTGCTAATGTTGAAACAACTTCTTTTCCAACTTTGCTTTGCAATTCCATTTGAGTTGCAGTAACAACTTTATTAATGATTTGAGATGCCAGATAATTTTGTTGTTGATTAGGAGTATATGTAATTGTTGCAACCTTTTTTTGCTCTTCACTAGCACTATTTAAACATTCTGTAAAATCTGATGGAATGGTAATAGTTGCATAATATTCTCCATCTTGTAATCCCTGTTTAGCTTGATTTTCATCAACTACACATAAATCTAAAACATCTTTATCTTTTAGCTCTTTAACTAATTCATTACCTTGATTAGTATCATCTTGACCTTTATCTAAATTAACAATGGCCACCTTTAAATCTGTTAAATTTCCATATGGATCCCAATAAGACTTTAAATAAAAGAAACTATAAATTAATGGTATACACAAAACCACAATAAAAATTATTGTTTTAAAAAATTTTTTGTTTTGCATTTTATTCTACTTCCTTTCTTTTAATACCATATTTTAAAATTTGAAGGACGTTATCTGCAATATCCTTTTCATCTAATTTAGCATTATCTTCATTCCAATCTATTATTAATGCTATGTACATTTTGTATATAAGAAAAGTAATAATATTAACATCTTTTACGACAATTTCTTTATTATTTACAGCTTTTTCTACTTTGCTTTTTATGTAATCCTTTATTTCACTATCAATGATCTTTAAATTATCTTTTAGCTTTTCATTATTAAACATTTCAGATTCTTTAATAAGCATCTTAAAAAAATCACTTTCATTTTTATATCTAATTACACTACAAATTACACTTTGAATGTTAACAAAAAAATCATTACTTTGTTTTTCAGCCTTATCTATAATTTTTCTAATACTCTGCAGTTCTTCCTTTATAACATCTTTTAAAAGTTCCTCTTTGCTACTAAAGTAACTATAGACTGTTTTTTTAGTAACTCCTGTTTCACTTGCGATTTCATCCATTGACACTTTTTTAAAACCATATTTTGTAAATAGTTCTTTTGCGGCTTTTAGAATTTGTTCTTGTTTCATATTATTACTCCCTTCTTTGTATACTACTATACCGTACTAGTATATTAGTATACTCTTTGTTTTAGAATTTGTCAACAACAAATAAAAAAAATGAGAGTAATTAACTACTCTCTATGTTAACTCCTATTTACTTGCATCTGCTGAAAGTTCTTCAATTGACTTATTATTTGCTTGTAACAATGCTCCACTTGTCCAAGAAGATGTTAAACCATAATCTATATAAATTAATTGTCCTTACATATAAGAACAAATATCACTACCTATTACAACCATTGGGTATCCCATGTCTTTTGGCTCTGCTGGGTATCCATTCCAACTCTTTAAGAAAATGTTTGAAATCATCTCTTCACCTTCTTTTGCATCTCCATTTGGACTTGTTGACTTATTGAAATCTTCTGTTAATCCTGTTGTTGTATCTCCTGGATTAATTGCATTTATTCTTATTCTCTTATTTATAAATTCAGATGACATACATTTATAAGTTACATATGACTCTAGGCATTGTTTTGCAAAAACATAAGCACTCTTGATTAAATCAGGATGTTTGTCATACCAATCCATCGCATCTTCCCAAGTAGGTAAATTAATAAGTTCCACTGCTTTACTATAAACTTGTTGCCAGCCAAATCCACCTACAGATGAAATATAAGTAACTGATCCATGTTCTGATATTCTATCTAGTAATTTTTCTGTCATATATTTTTGACTGTAGAAATTTACCTTTTGTACTAATAACTCTTTGCCAGGGAAAGCTGCAATACCATGACATAAGAATAATGCATCAATCTTTTCTGGCAATTCTTCTATTACTCTATCTATTTCTTCTTTTTGGCTCATATCCGCTTGAAAAGCCTTTGTTACAGGTAAATCTATTTTATTAATATCTATTGCATATACATTTGCTCCTAATTCTAATAATAGTTCCGTAGCTGCTTTACTCATTCCTGAAGCAGAGCCTGTAATAACTACTGTTTTCCCCTCATATCCAAATAATTTTTTTAAATCAATAATAAACCTCCTTCTCGACAAATAAATTGTCGTATAAATTTACATTTAAATAATATCACTTAAAACTTTTATTTTCACTTCTAATTATGAAAAAAATAAAGATTCCTTTAATATTTTCTTAATATATTTATGGAAACTAGGCTCTTTACTTCTATAAAATTCATTCCAATAACTAATCATTCTCGAATAACTTTTATTTATAATATTTTTATTTTCAAGACAAAATCGTTTTATATCATCATTATTTCTAATTTTTAATTTATCATATATAACTTCCAAAATTTCTACTATATATTCATCAGAAAGTTTAACAATAAATGGTATTGCCCAATAGTCAAAATCAAGTTTTAACAACTCTTTTAAATATTTTTCCCTAATATAACCATTGCAACTTCTGGTATAAATACAATATAAGATTTCTTTTTGTATGTTATTTTTTTCTAACTCTTTTTTTATTATTTCTGGAAAAGTATTTTCCAATAACTGATTCATAATTGAAAATATTTTCATATCTTCTGAAACTTTTAATAATTTTTCCTGTTCCATTTTATTTCCTCCATAAAAAAAAAGAAACAAGTTCAAAAACTTATTTCCTTTTTATTGTTATATCAAAATCTGCTAAATTTATAGCCCATTTTACCTTAATTTTATTAAATTTTGGCTGATGTTGTGTTTTACATTCGTATTTTCTAATCGGCTCAAAGTGTTCTCGCTCATAGACTACACAGTATTCTACTTTTTCCTCCCTCAAAGCTCGTCGAATTGAGAATTATATAATCCTGCATAGAACCCATCTTTTGCAAGTAATTCTTCATGAGTTCCTTGCTCTACAATATCACCATGATTCATAACTAATATTAAATCTGCATTTTTAATTGTAGATAATCTATGTGCAATAATGAAACTTGTTCTCCCCTTCATTAAATTATCCATTGCTGATTGAATTTGTTGCTCAGTTCTTGTATCTATAGAACTTGTAGCTTCATCTAAAATTAATATTTTAGGATCTGCTAAAATAACTCTCGCAATAGTTAATAATTGTTTTTGTCCTGCAGAAACATTACTTGTTTCCTCATTTAAAATAGATTTATAACCTTTCGGTAATGTCTTAATAAAGTGGTGAACATGTGCAGCTTTAGCAGCTTCTATAACTTCACTATCTGTTGCATCTGGTCTACCATATTTTATATTATCTTCTACCGTTCCACTAAATAGCCATGTATCTTGTAAAACCATTCCAAACATTTTTCTTAATTCAGATCTCTTGAAATCCTTAATATTATGACCATCAACAGAAATTGAACCTGAATTGACATCATAAAATCTCATTAGTAATTTAACCATAGTTGTCTTACCTGCACCGGTAGGTCCAACAATAGCAATCTTTTGGCCATCTTTAACATTTGCGCAAAAATCATTAATAATTGTCTTATCTGGATTATATCCAAAATTAACATGGTCAAATACAACATTACCTTTTAATTTACTTGAATCTATATTTCCCTTTGCTGTTTCTACTTCTTCTGGTTCCTCTAAAAACTCAAAAACTCTTTCTGCTGCTGCAATCATAGCTTGTAATGAAGCAGAAATCTGTGCAATTTGTGTTATAGGTTGAATAAATTGTCTGTTATATTGAATGAAACTTTGTATATCACCAACAGCAATCTTACCTTGAACAGTTAAATATCCACCTAAAATTGCAACTAAAACATAACCAACATTTCCAATAAAGTTTGTTACTGGATGTATTAAACCAGATAAAAATTGTGATTTCCATGCTGATCTATATAATACATCATTTGCTTTCATAAAAGTATCAGTTACTTTTTCTTCACCATTAAATACTTTTACAATTGTATGACCACCATATACTTCTTCTACTTGACCATTTACATGACCTAAATAATCTTGTTGGGCTTTAAAGTATCTTTGAGAATGTTTTACTATTGTAAAGCTTAAGAAAGCTGTTACTGGCAATATAATTAATGAAACCACTGCCATAAGCCAGTTAATAGAAAACATCATTATCAAAATACCAATAATTGTACAAATAGATGTAATAATTTGTGTAACACTTTGATTTAGGTTTTGTGATAGTGTATCTATATCGTTTGTAATTATAGATAAAACTTCACCGTGAGTTTTTTTGTCAAAATATTTCATTGGCAATTTATTAATTTTGTGTACTAAATCATTACGCATTTTATATGTAATTTTTTGTGTTACTGTAGTCATTGTAAAACCTTGTACTAAAGAAAATAAAGCACTTAAAGCATATAAACCTAATAATGTAAGAAGTATTGTTCCTATTTTACCAAAGTCTATTCCTGATCCACCAGATAACTTATTCATTAAGCCATTAAAAATCTCTGTTGTGGCATTACCTAAAATCTTTGGTCCAATAATTGAAAATATTGTACTTCCAACAGCAAATAAAATAACAATTATAATTGGTATTTTATATTTTGCCAAATAATTTTTTAATAGTTTTTTAGTAGTTCCTTTAAAATCTTTTGGTTTTTCTACTACTCTACCTGCGCCATGTCGCATACCTCCCATTGGAGGTCTTACATTTTTATTCTCTGCCATTTTCCAATTCCTCCTTTGAAAGTTGTGATAAAGCTATTTGTTTATAAGTTTCACATGATTCTAATAATTCCTCATGTGTTCCTTTTCCTACAATTTTTCCTTCATCTAATACTATTATTTGATCTGCATTCATAATTGTACTAATTCTTTGTGCTACAATTATTACAGTCTTATCTTTAGTACGTTTTGCAAGTTCTTCTCTTAATATCTTATCTGTCTTCATATCTAATGCTGAGAAACTATCATCAAATACTAATATTTCTGGATTTATTGCAATAGCTCTAGCTATTGATAAACGTTGTTTTTGACCACCAGAAACATTACCTCCACCTTGTGATATTGGTTCTTGATATTTTTGTGGTTTTGTTTCGATGAATTCTTCGGCTTGAGCAATTTGTGCAGCCTCTACCATTTGCTCATCTGTTATATTTTCATTACCATATTTTATATTAGATTCTATTGTTCCAGAGAACAATATTCCTTTTTGTGGTACAAATCCAATTCTTTTCCTTAATTCTTTTTGACTTACGTCTTTTACATTCACTCCATCTACTAATAGCTCTCCACCAGTTACATCATAAAATCTTGGTATTAGATTTACTATTGTAGATTTACCACTACCTGTACTTCCGATTAAAGCAGTGGTTTCACCAGGTTTTGCTGTAAATGAAATATCTGTTATAACTTCTGTATCCGCATCTGGGTAATGGAATGAAACATCCTTAAATTCAACATATCCTTTTTTATCTGCTTTAAATTGTTTTGTTTCTTCTTTATCTTTTATTTTAGGTTCTGTTTCTAATACTTCATTTATACGTTCTGCAGATACACTAGCACGTGGTAACATTATAGATACCATAGATATCATTAAGAATGCCATTACTATTTGCATTGTATATTGAATAAATGCCATTACATCTCCAACCTGCATTATTCCTTCATTTGCATTATGACCACCAATCCATACAATAAGTACTGTTATACAGTTCATAACAAGCATTAAAGCAGGCATCATTATACTCATTGCTCTATTTACAAAAACTTGTGTTTTCATTAAATCTGTATTGGCTCCATCAAATCTTTTTTCTTCTCTTTCTTCTGTATTAAAAGCACGAATTACTTGACTTCCTGTTAATATTTCACGTGATACTAAATTTAATTTATCAACTAATTTTTGTAATATTTTAAATCTAGGCATTGCTATAATCATCAATGTAAGAACAATTATAAAAATACAAATTACAGCCAAACCGATTATCCAAGCCATAGATGCATCACTATTAAATAACACTCTTATAAATCCACCTATTGCTATAATTGGTGCATATACAACAACTCTAAATAAAATTGTTAATAGCATTTGAATTTGTTGTATATCATTTGTTGTACGTGTAATTAAAGATGCTGTTGAAAATCCGTTAAACTCTTCTGTAGAAAAGCTTAATACTTTCTTGAATATTTTTTCTCTTAATGTTTTACCTAGTTTAGCAGCTACTCTTGAAGATAATAGCATTATTGAAATTGCGCTTATCATAGTGATAGATGCTATTCCTAACATTTGTAAGCCTGATATTAAAATATATGTATTTTGTATACTATCTGTATCTGCTCCTAAATATTGATATTGTAATTTTACTTCTTGTATTGCAGCTTGTTCTACCATAGAATCTGATAAATTAGTAATCATTGTATCTATTGTATTTGGTAATTCTGCTTCTATTGTGTTTATAAAATTTGTTTTTTGCTCTGCTGGCATCATATTTATTATTTCTGCTAAAGACATATTTTCCATTACAGTTCTTTGTTCTTCTGGAATATTCTCTAACATATTGTTTTTAATTTGATTAGCTGTTTCTTCATTTGATACCATTTGTTTTACAAGCAATCCATTTATTAAATTAATATTTAATTTTCCTTTTTCTATACTACTGATATCATTAATCTTGTATGTATTTCCATCTTCTAATAATGTATAGGAATTTAATATTTCATCATCATTTTCTACAAATCCCAGCATTAAATCCATATCTTCTTTACTTACTTCTTCTGGTGCTTCAAAACTAGACAACGCAAGTAAAGGTTTTGCTATAGTTTGATTTAAACTTTCTTGTTCTTCTTTACTAATGTCTTTTAATTTATACACTTCTTGATTTGCAATTTCTGGATAATCTTTAACACCTTTTTCATAATCTTTACTATCCTTAGAAATAATTTCATAATCATTTAATATTTTTTCATCATCATTTGTAAATTTTAAAAGACTATCCATTTGGTTTTTAGCGATATATTCAGGTGCAGAATTTTCTATTCCACCGTGCTTGAATACCTATATTTACAATTTTAGAAGTATATGTTGGTAATGCTAAATCTGTTGCAGCTTGAACACATAAAAGTATAATAATTGCTATTACAGAAATAGCAGATTGTTTTAAGTTTTTTAATACTTTTAACATTGTTTATTCTCTCCTTTTTGAAATTTTTGAACTTTATAGACGGAGCTTAGCTCCGCATATAGCCCACCAGTACGAAACCAAAGATTTCGATGGTAGCTTAAAGTTCATATTTTATGTTACTTTAAAATTCCTCTTTTTATATATTCAATTTCCTTTAAGAAATCTTCTCTTGCTTCAGCTGAATTTTTATATTTTAATGAAGCTACAATTCTTCGTCTTGTTATTGCTGACAATATCTCTATTACCAGCTTAAATTCTTCTTCATTTTTTATATTTAAAATATCTTTATTTTTTGAATACAAATCTTGTAGTATTTTCTCTAATTTTTTGTTCATTTCTTCTTTTCTTGTAAGCATTAGATTGTCACTCGTTTTAATATTTTCAAATATTTGTCTAAAAAGTTTATTATTTCTTCTTATTTTACCTACTTCTATTAAGTGATCATATATATTAATAAAAATGTTTATTATATTGCCATTTTCTTGTTCTATCATTTCTATTAAATTTTTTTCCATATCACCAGTCTTTGAAGTCATAATATATTCGAACAAGTCTTGCTTATTTTCAAAATATTGATAAAAACTGCCTCTAGCTATTTCTGCATCTTCTACAATATTTTTTATAGAAGCTTGTTCTAGTGGAACTCTTGCAAACTCTTTATTTGCAGCTTTTAATATTTTATGCTTCTTCTCTGCAGGTAAATTGAAGAACGTATTTGTTGGCATTTTTTCCTCCTTTCATTTGTATTATATTCTTAACTATAAAATTTGATTATTTATTTGGTGTCTTTTGATTATTGTGCTCTTATTTATCTTAACTTCAAAATGACACTGTATCATATATTATATATGACACAATGTCACTTGTCAATTGATGTACTGTGAATTCTTTGTGAATTATTCATACTTTATATGTTTGTATACAAAAAAAGACCCAAAATGTTAAACTCTCTTGAATAACATTTTTGGGTCACTTCACTATCACTAAAGTTCTTTTAGTAATTCTTTATATTTATTTCCTCTTTCTTCAAAATTTTTAAAAAATCCATAACTTGCAGCCGCTGGAGATAGTAAGCAAATTGTATTTTTCTTTGTTACTTCTTTTGCTTTTTTTACTGCTTCTTCTAAATTATTTACTAAATAACATTTTTTATTGTTTCCCTTGTCTTGTAATTCTTTATATATTCTTGTCCCTGTATCTGGCATAAAAATTAAATTCTCCAAATTTTCATCTTGTATAATAAAGTCCTCTAAATTAGAATAGTCTATCTGTCTATCCATACCACCTAATACTAATGTATTTACATTTTTTAAAGCTTTAATTCCTTCTATTGTTGTTTCTCCTATTGTAGAAATTGAATCATCATAGTATGAAACATTATCTTTAGTAGTAACATATTCTAATCTATGTGCTAAGCCTTTAAAATCCTTTAAAGCTACTTTAAACTCTTCATTTGATATTTTATATATTTCGCTACAAATATAGTATGAAACAGCAATATCAAAGAAATTATGCTCACCTATCAAATTAGTTTCATCATTTAAAATTTGTATGCTATTATTTTCTGTCATTATATTTCTATCTTTTATATAATCATTAATGCAGATATTATTTTTTATTTTGCTGTGAATATATTTTTTGCAAGTTTCTCCATAAATAAAAATATCATCATCTGTTTGAAATTTATTAATATTAAGTTTTGCATTAATGTAATTTTCAAATGTTTTATAATGATCTAAATGGTCTGGATATAAATCCAAAATTACCGCAATATGTGGTGAATATCGTATAAACTCTAATTGATGGCAACTAAGTTCAAACACTATTTTTGTATCTTCATCTATTTCGTTTATTGCATTAAAACATGGGATTCCTATATTTCCCACTAAAACAGTATTTGGATAATATTTTTTTAAAATAGTATACGTAAGACTAGATGTTGTACTTTTTCCTTTAGTTCCAGTTATCCCTATTATTTGTTTAGATAAAATTTTAATAAATTCTTCTGTTTGTGATGTTAATTTTTCAATGTCTATTATAGTTGCATCTGCAACTATTCCTGGACTTTTAAATATCAAATCATATTCATTTAACTCTTCTGGGTTGCTTAATTTTTTTACTCCTTCTATTTCTGGAAAATCTTTTTGATCTAAAATACCTAATTCTTTATACCTTATATTATTATTTTGTATAAATTGCAAAGTAGATATTCCTTCTTTTCCAAGTCCCCAAATTGCTATTTTTTTATTTTCTAAATCTTCCTTAAATTTATTTAGTATTGTGCTTTTCATATTATCTCACTCTTCTTTAACATTTCTTTATAATGTTCTGGTACATTATTCTCTGGATTATAAAATTTGTCATATGTGTTCTCTTTGTTTATGTATTCTTCATACTTTTTAGTCGTCTTATAATATTTATATAATAATGGTAATTCCTCATTATTTGCTTCACATCTTTTTATTGTTTCACAAATTGCTGTATTTACTTCATCTCTTGAACCTACACACTCGAAAGGTTTATTCTTTTGTATTCCAGAAAGCATTTCCATTGTTTCTTTTAAACTTTCTTTTTCTAATAAATCTTCTCCAAAAATATTTATCATATCTTTTTTATTCATAAATGGAGATAAAATTATATATACAAATAAACATTTTGGGCAGTTTGCACACCACTTGTTTTCTTTACTTCCTGCATTACAACTTTTAAAAATGCTATAAAATTCAGATAATTTAGCAAAATGTTTTGCAATTTGATATTCACTTATTGGTCTTAATAAACTAAAATATTCTATTCCATCTAATATATTTTCTTTAACATATTCATTAAAATCTTGTTCAAACTCATAGCTTTTAGAATATTGATGATTTACTTCCTCTTCATATATTGTAGATTCATTTGCACTTGCTTCATTTGATAATACTATGTATTTTTTCTTATTTAAATATGCTACTATAAGTGCTGAAAATGCTACTATAGATGAAAATGGGGTATGACCATTTAAATATCCTTGTTTATTAAGTTCTAACATATTTTTATCTAAAGTTCTTTTTACATAACATCTTTTATTCTCCCCATATCCAGCAGTCTCTGCTGTTTCTTCTGTTGCTCCTCTTGGGTTTATTACATAACACATGTTGTTTGCAAAATCATCTTTAATTACATTTAAAGTTACTATAGAATCTTTACCTCCACCTATTGGAACTAAAGCACCAGTAAATTCATCACTTATATTAATTTCTGATTTTAATAGTTTATTTGTTCCAGCTGTAATATTCATAAATTCATCTATATTTGTTTTTATATTGTTTTTATAGAAGAATTCACCAAGTCCATAGAAATATAACTTTTTCCACCAATCGATTTGTTTTTGACTTAAATATATATTTTTTACAGTTACATGAGGTGCGCAAGTTATTTTCCAATAACTTACAAGCTCAACCATTCCTAAATTAAAAACCATATTTTCTAATAATTCTTTGTTAGGAATATTGTTTTTAGATTTATCCATTTTTGGAATTGTCCATGTTGGATTAAATTTTGAAAGTCCTTTTATTTCAAATTCATAAGTTATTTTATATTCATTCTCGTTTTCTTCTATTTTATACCAGTTATATGAAAATTCTGGATATTTTTCTCTTAATTCTAAAAAGTTCATTTTTGTCTCCTTTCAGGATTTTAGCAGGGATTTGGGGACGTTCCTTAAATCCCTTTTTTCTATACTATGCTATTATATTGTAATTGCTTTGTAAAAGCAACTATTTTAAATAGTTGAAAATTAAAAATGTCCTCTCTCAAAAAAGGACATCTTTTACTTTAAATTATCTTTACGAATTTATTTTTTCCAAATTGTAAAATTTTTTCTTTTGGTTTTAGAGTAGTTGATATGTCTTCGATAATCTCACCATCCACTTTTACCCCTCTACCTATTACCATTCTTTTAGCTTCACTTTTAGAAGATGCAAATCCAACTTTTATAAGTAATTCACAAATATTTATTTTTTCATTATTTTCTAGTTTAAACACTGGTATATTTTCTGGTATTCCACCTTTTGCTACTTGGCGATATCTTTCTTCTGCAACAGCTATCTTATCTTCTCCGTGATACATTCCAACAATTTCTTCTGCATATCTTTTATGAGCCTTCACTATATTCTCTCTGATTAAATTTTCTGCCTCTTTTAAGTCTATATCTGTTGTTAGTCTAAAATAATCTATTAATACCTCGTCTGGAATTTTCATGGCCTTTTCATACATTACCTCTGAACTTTCATCAATTCCAATATAGTTATCTAATGATTTGCTCATTTTTTCTTTTCCATCTAAGCCAACTAATAATGGAAATGTTAAAACAACTTGTCTTTCTTGCCCATAATCTTTTTGAAGTTCTCTACCAACTAATAAATTAAATGTTTGATCTGTTCCACCAATTTCTATATCTGCATTTAATGCTACAGAATCATATCCTTGCATTAAAGGATACAAAAGTTCATGCATAGATAGTGGTAAATTGTTCTCATATCTATTCTTAAAATCATCTCTTTCTAAAATTCTAGCAACTGTATATTTGCTTGTTAATTCTATAATATCTTTAAAATTCATCTTAGAAAGCCATTCTGAATTATATGCAATTCTTGTTTTATCTTTATCTAATATTTTTGTAACTTGATTTAAGTATGTTTCTCCAGCCTTTCTTGTTTGTTCAAATGTTAAAGCTGGTCTTGTTTTACTTTTACCAGATGGATCTCCAATCATTCCAGTAAAATCGCCTATAACAAATACAACTTCATGTCCCATTTCTTGAAATGTCTTTAATGCTCTTAATACAACTGTATGACCTAAATGTAAATCTGGTCTTGATGGATCTGCTCCTAATTTTATTGTAAGTTTTCTTCCACTTTTTAATTTTTGTTCTAATTCCTCTTCCGAAAATATATCTACTGCTTTTCTCTTTATTTTTTCTAATCCATTATCCATATTAATATTCTCCTTACTATTTTAGTTTTTTGATTATATTATATGAATTTTCGTAGAAGAACCCATCGATTATTGTTTTCATTCTAAACGATTGGGTCATAGCATCACCTCCTAAAAATTCGAAAAGACACATCTCCTTAAAGGACGATGTGTCTCGTGGTACCACCTTTATTTACAATTTTTAATTGCCTCTTTACAGCTTATCGTAGCTACACGTTAATTACTATAAGAAATGTAATTCGTAAATTTATATACTAGCAATTTCCACCAACCATTGCTTCTCTATAAGTTATTATAAATTACTACTTGGTTTCTTTTTAAAACATAATTAAATTCAATTGTATTACTATTATACCTGCTGTTACCAATATTTGCAAGTATTATTTTATTTTCATCACATAAAAACGAGATTTTGGACTTTGCTTTCTATCAGAATTTTTGAACATTTCTTTTTTCCAACAGGGATTTTAGGACCGTCCCCAAATCCCGATAAATCCCTATAAAAACTTTTTCAATTGTTCTACATTGTTTTCTTGGAATGTTACAAAGTTATTTAATAAATCTCGTACATCTTTTGAAGCTTGATCTGCTTCATGGTTTATTATTTTTCTTCCTTCTATAATTCCTATTGTTGTTCCTTCTATCATTATCTCTGCTATTTTTGATGGACTTTTATCGTTTATTGTATTCATTTGCACTCCAGTCCATCCCATTACTTTATTCATTATATTTTTCTCTTCTGGTATTTCTCCATAGTTTTCATATAGTTTATTTACTCTGTCCATGACTTGCCCATATTGTGTATATTGAAAACTTAGGTTATCTTTTAACTCGTTATCATCAAGCTTTTCTGCAACAAAGGATATAGAATTCATTCCCATTACTGTACCTTTATGAATTTCTTTTAAGATTTTTAAATTTTTCTCTTCCATATTTTTACCTCCTTTGTTTATTGTTTCTATTTTTATTTGTTTTATACTTTATATTACCAATAAATATATTTAATTCAAAATCTATTGTAGTTTACATGATTTTTGAACTTTAAGCTCTGCCACTGAAGTACACACTTTTAACACACAGAAAAACACAAAAGCAACTGGAAAAATATCTTCCATGTTGCTTCTGTGTTCTGGGTATGACTATGCAAAAAAATTTTTCTTTTTTGCTTCGCGTCTTTCGTGAAGCTGCCTAAAAAAGGCTCTTGTCTCGGGACTATCATTGTGCCTGATAGACCTTTCTTCAATTTTTTTAAAGGTTTCATCATCACAAATACTCTGAGTTATAGCTTTTTTCAGTAGAATATCTACTGATTTTTTGGCTATATCATATCTTATGGCTATATCCTCCTTGCTTTTATCAGTTTCTTCTGCAAAAGCGAGTGCCAGTTCTCTAATCTTTTCTTCGGAAAAACTGAAAACTTGATGTTCTACTCGCTTTCTACGAAGTTCTGCATAATGATGTTTTGCTGAAAAACTTTCCCCCTCTGGTGAGTGCCTTTTTTGATTTGAAAGTGATCTTCTTTCCATCAGACCAACTGTTGCTTCGCTTACCAGACTATGCACTACTGCATAATCTAGGAGTTCACTGACTAATTTTACAGTCATATCGTTTTCCTGTGCCAAGTCAGCTTTTGTAATAGCTGCACTGTTTGCATAAAGTTCAGCCATTTCAATCGCCAGATCATTTAGTCCACGAACAGACATTGTCCGTTCTAAGTCTTTAAAATATTTCCACATAATTACCCTCCTATGTATAATTCAACTGCAGTTACTACCGTTATTATTTTAACATATTTAGCTGATTAAGTCTACATAATTTAACTGTTTTGCTAAATATTTCTATTTAATATGTATTTATCTGTAAACTCTTCTTTTAAAATATCCATACTGATTCTATCGTAATAATTTCCATCAATAAATTCGCATTTTCTTCTTCGACCACATTCTTTAAATCCACATTTTTTATAGCATGCTATCGCTCTTTCATTAAATTCTACAACATCTAATTTTATATTGTTTAAATTCAAATAATTAAATCCATAATCCAAAATTAAATTAATTGCCTCTGTTCCATAACCCTTTTCTCTTTCTTCTACATCTCCTATAAAAATTCCTAAAGTTCCTCTTTTATTTAGATGATCTATATTTTCTATTCCTACTGTACCTATTAATTTATCTTCTGATAATGTTATAATATTAAGTGTTGCTTCATCATCTATATGAGTTTCTAAATATTCTCTTTCTTTTTCTAACGTCATTATCTTTCCACTCTTGCCTAAATAATCTGTAGTCCTAAAATCATTTAACCATTCTGCATACTTTTCTGCATCTTCTATTGTCTTTGGAGCTAAATAAATATTCTTTCCAATTAATTTTTTATAATACATCTTTATCACCTCTTAATATTTTTAAATATTTTGTTGTAAATTTTGTTAGTTCATCTAAATATTTCTTATTTTTTCCTTTTTCTATAATCTTATTTGCAACTCTATAAGCCATTTCGTATTCTTCTTTACTTACTTCTTTTCTATCATATGCACTTTTTAATTCATCTTCATCTAATATATGTATTCTTCCATCTGGCACTATTACTACATCTAAATAAAGGTCATCCTCATATGGAATTCCATTCTCTTCTCCTAGTTCTTTTGCAATATCAAAATACCATTCAGCTATATTATCATTCTCATCAAACATTGTAGTAATACAATAATTTTCACCATCTGGGTATATTTCTAGCCAATTGTAATTGTTAGCTAAAATGCACCTTTGTTCTACATCTATTCGCCATTCTTTTCTAACTTTTTTTATTGTTAACAAAGATATATTCCCTTTAAATTCATAATTATCTATTCTTAAATTTTTAAAATCACTTTCTAATATATGGTTAGCTTTATTTCTACCATCTGCATATCTCTTTTTTAAAGTTATCCAATATCTTTGTACTATTTTATTATCTTCAATCACTTCATTTTCTAATTTACCACCATTTTTTATAATTGTTCTAGCAGATGCTAAATTGTTTTTATTACAAGTCATTAGAACATTTCCTATACCTAATTTTTTAGCCTCTTTAAGCGCTAAAGCTATCATTTTTGTACTATAGCCCTTATTTCTTTCCGAAGGTCTTATGGAATCTCCAATATGTCCTCCAAAATTTAATAAATAATCATTTAATTTACATCTTATTTGAATTATTCCTATTAATCTTTGATCTTGCTTTCTAAAGGCTAAATATAATACTGATGGAACTCTTCCTCTTGCTTTACTTTTTTCTTCTGAAAGATCATCATTAATTTTTTGCATCCAAGCTTCAAATGTTTCTTCTCTTTCTAATCCTCCACCACCAGGTATATTATTTTCATTATTTTGTATAAATTCTTCTTTAAATTCTTCTATTTGTTCTTTATATTCTTTTGATGGAAATATTAATTCTAATTCATCTTCCATTGTAAATTTCCTCCTATAATTTAAACTTTTCTTGTATTATTTTTGCTGTATTTTTCGCCGAGATATTTGTGTTATTTATTTTTATATAATTTTCGTATTTTACTTCTCCTTCATATGAATTTAGTCTATGCTTATCTACAGATTTTAATAATTCCTTCTCACTAAATTCTAAATCCCTTTTAGTAGGTTTATTTTTTAGTCTATTTTCGGTCTTATTTCTTTTTAGCCTTTCTTCTAAAGTTGTTTCTAGTTCAACAACATAAAATTCACCATTTTCTTTATCATATATATCTTTTATTCGTTGTACCCAATCCCAATCTTCTTGTCTTTCGAAAGCCCACATTAAAGTAAATATCATTCCTTTTAAATCACTTTTTGCAACTTCCTCAAAGATTGAAAATCTAAACAAATCTGTTAAACGTTCTCTTTGCTCTGACTTAAATTCGAAAAACTTTAATGGTAAATCTATCGTTTCATGGTTATGCATAAATTTTAACCCTGTCAATTTTGCAAGCTCTTGACCCACTGTCATTTTACCCACAGCTTGTGGTCCACATATTAATACAAATTTAGCCATAGCTATTCCTCCTTTATCTTTTTAATCATTTTATAATGAGTATCTGTTTCATCATATACTTCAAATCCAACTTTTTCATATAATTTTTTGGCAGGATTTTCTTTAAATACTTGTAATACAGTATCTACATTACTCTTTTTATCTACTAATAATTGTTCCTTCAAAATTTGTGTTCCAATTCCGTTTCCTTGGTAGACTTTATCTATGTAAAATAAATCTATAAAATCGTTTCCATCCTCATTAATATAGTTTGTAAACATACCTATTGGTCTATCATTATAAATTATTATTTTTATGTAATTTCTTTTTTCTCTTATAAAGTTTTTAAAAAATTCTACCTGAAATTCATCTTCCCAAGGACCATATATTTTTTCTACATACCATTTAAAACATTCTTTTTTTGTCTGGTATAAGTAGTCAAAATATTCAGCTCCATATTCTTTAAATTTATATATTGAAATTTGCATTGGTAAAAATCTTATTCCATCAACCGTTTGCTCTTTTCCAGTATCTTTAAAACCAATTTTATGGTAAAAGTCTATTGCAAATGGTGCTGAATTCACTGTTATCTTATAATTGTCTCCATTTTTTTCTTTGCAATAATTTTTTGCTATATTCATTAATTCTGTTCCTATTCCTTTTTTATGATATTTTTTATCTACAAATAACATTGCAATATGAGAACAATCTCTTATACAAACCATTCCGATTATTTTGTCTTCTACTTTTGCAACAAAAATTTTAAAATTATTTTTTAATTGTTCTAAGATACTATCATAAGCAATAAACTTATAAAAATTAGTTACTCCTTCGCCTGTATAATCTGGTGCTTCAAATTCATCAAAAACTCTTTTTACCAATTCTAGCGTTTCTTTTAGTTCCTCTTCTTTCATCTCTTCAAATTTCATAATTTTTATCCCCTTTTACAAATATATCTCTATTTTAGTATATTATATCTTTTAATATATAAGAAAAAAAGCCTTACAAAGAAATCTTTAAGACTCCTTTGTAAGACTCGAATTATTTCTTATCCAATCTTACTTAAAGTGTAAGTAATTTCCAATTACCCTTTACCGCTCAAGTTTATACTCTTAGGTAAACTCTTAAAACATAGTTCTATTTTAGCATCTAATTTAAATTACGTCAACCTGTTTTTCTTTTTCTTCAATTATATTTTCTAAAAATCTAGCAGCATCTCGTACACAATCATTGCATTCTCTTAAGACTTTTCCTGTTCCTATTCCTTTTAATTCTTTACAAATAACTGTAGAATTTTGAGCTTTAAAGTCCTGCATAATTTTTCTTATATCTTGATTCGTTTTTAATCTCTGCTTATTCATCATTCCTAAAACAACACCTGCTCCAACTATTGCGCCACAAGTTCCTTCTAGTGTTCCCATGCCAGTACCAAAAGCTTGGCATATATTAAACATTGTTTCTTCATCAATTCCTGCATAATCACAATAAGTACAAGCTACTGCCTGTGCACAATTATACCCATTTTTCTTTTTATTAACTGCTTCTTCAATTTTTGACTCCATATTTTATCCTCCTTGCTAAATTTTTCTTAATTTTGCTATAAAAAAACCTTCTGTTTCTTTATTAGGCAATATTTTTATTGCTTTTTCTAACCCTAAATTTGTACCCAGTTTGTCTCCTGGAATTGCGTTCTTTATATTTAAATCTATATCCATTATTTTTAAGTTTAAATTCTCTAACGCCCATTTTAAAATATCTTCATTTTCTTCTAAATTTAATGTACATGTAGAATATACCATTATTCCACCTGGTTTTAATGCATTATACCCACTTTTTATAAGTTTTCTTTGTATTTTTGAAAGTTCTTTTACTGTTTTTAATGACCAGTTTCGATATGTACCTGCTATTTCTGCAATAAATCTACCTTCTCCACTACATGGTGTATCTAATAAAACTCTGTCAAATGTTTCTAGATATTTCTCGCCTAATTTTTCACCATACCCATTTATTACTTCTACATTTGTTGCTCCTTGATTGTTTAAATTAAATTTTAAACGTTCACATCTTATCTTGTCCAACTCATTTGCAATAATATGTCCTGTATTATTCATCATTGCAGAGATTTGTGTTGTTTTACTTCCTGGTGCTGATGCCATATCTAATATTTGCTCATTTCCTTTCGCGTCTAGTACTAGTGGTGGAATCATACTAGACAAACTCTGCAAATAAATATATCCCTTTTCGTAAATATCTAGCTTTTGAATATCTTTTTCGGTTGCGTTTTTTATTATTAATGCATTGTTAAAAAAACTAACTCTTTCGAACTTGATATTTATCTCTCTAAAATATCTCATTAGGTCTTGAATATTATATTTTAATGTATTTACACGCAAAGTAGTATTTCTTTTTCCTGCCATTCCGGCTAATATTTTATCTGCAACTAATGGCGAATGCAAACTATATAATTCTTCTATAAAATCTCTTGGTAATCTCTTCTTTACCTCCATTACTGAAAGCATTAATTTTCTCTCCTTCTTCTATTTTAACTTTTATACAAATTTCTTAGTAAGCTTATTTCTTTTGCATATCCTGTTAAATCGTTTGGTGTTTCTAAATAAAATGGCAAATCTTTTAACACTGGATGATTTATAATTTTTTCAAAATTTGTAATGCCTATTGTACCTTCTCCTATTTTTTGATGTCTATCTTTATGACTTCCTAATTCATTCATACTATCATTTAAATGTATTGCTTTTAAATATTTTAAACCTATAATTTTATCAAATTCATTTAATACTTTATCAATATCACTTACATCATATCCTGCATCATTTATATGGCAGGTATCAAGACAAACTCCTAATTTTTCTTTTAAACTGACTTTATCTATTATTGTTTTTATTTCTTCAAAACTTCTTCCTATCTCTGTTCCTTTCCCTGCCATTGTCTCTAACAACACTGTGGTAGATTGATTTTTGGTAAGTACTTCATTTAAAGCTTTAACAATATATTCTATACCTTCTTCTACTCCTTGTCCCACATGACTTCCTGGATGAAAATTGTACATATTCCCTGGAAAATATTCCATTCTTTCTAAATCTTCTTTCATCATGTTTTTAGCAAACTCACGAATATCTTCTTTGTCTGAACATAAATTCATTGTATATGGTGCATGTGCTAATATTTTAGAAAAATTATTTTTCTTCATAAGTTCTAATAAATTATTTATATCTTCTATATTTAATTCTTTTATTTTTCCTCCTCTAGGATTTCTTGTAAAAAACTGAAAAGTATTAGCCTCAATTTTTATTGCTTCCTTCCCCATATTTTCATATCCTTTAGATATTGATAAATGACAACCTATATTTAACATTTTTCCTCCTAACATTAATTTTCATTAATAACTATGTGACATTATTATACAAAAATTTATTTAATTTTGCAAAAAACTTGTATTATCCAAAATATGCTTATATAATGACATTGTAACAAAACAGTTGATTGGCATATAAAGGATAGTTTCCTTTTGCTGGTCTTGTAGTTTTAGAAAGGAGGTAGTTCTTAATTTATTAAGAACTAAATGTTATGAAAAATTATAACTCACCACCTAAAGAAATACTTGCTGTATCTAAGAATGGTTTCAAAGTTTATCAACGGTATGGAATTAAGCTTGATAAACATGTTACATTAGATATGGTAAAAGAAGTTATAGAAGGCTCATATTTGTATCAGGATATGGAGCGAATCTCTTCGCTTATCCCATATGAGCTTTCTGGCAAAGGACATATGCGCAGGCTAATAGTAGCTCTTATAAAATATAAAGATTCCTATGAAGTTTCAAAAGCTTTCTGGAAAAGGAATCTTAAATTTATAGGGCATGCTAATAATTTATACCCTGTATACTTCGCGAGAGATTTCTGTTGCAATATTAATATTGCTTTTTTAAGGAAAGTTGTTAGTCATGCGAAACTGGAATCCAAAAGCGAAAATTATAGGGTAAAAACAAAATCAGTTATTGGTTATGCCGATTTTACCCCTTTGTCATTCTACGAAGATGCTGATGACCTTGTAAAGGTCGTTCGACAGGGAGAAAAGTATCCGGTTTATATGACTTTTGCTTCTCCTCAAAAAGTCCAGCGTCTTTCGATTGATTTTGAAAAGATGGCTGATGTAGATGGCGTATTTTATGTTATTACTAACATAAAATTTACCGGATTAGAGCCTATGCCACGCCCTTGGAAATTAGAGCCTGGGGATGACTTGTATTTGCCAGCCATGAAATTTTGGCAAAAACATGCATATTGTTTTATGCCAGATAAAATTAGAAAGAATATAACTTTATCTTAACTATTGTTTCGGAACAAGCAACAATAAGCGTACTGAGTTTAATAATCAGCACGCTTATTGTTATTTTTACCTTTCTTCTACACTTTTAATTTGACTTTTATAATGTACATATCTTCCATATATATTATTTAATTGCTCATATTCTTCTTGTGGAGCATTTCTTTTTTTCATTAATTGTAATATATCTTGGTAATCTGATATAAAAGATGTTTCTCCGCTACCTACTACATATGCATAATTTGAAGCAGATCTTTCTCTTTGTAGCATATTTAAAATTTCTGTCATTGTTTTTCCTTCCGTTTGTATCTTTTTTGGAGGAATAGCTATATTTTTACTTCTAATATATAAACTTATTCTTTCTGGATCCATACCTTCTAAACATTCGCTAACAGCCAAATAAGATTCATCATGCCTATGTAAATCTGTTAATTTAGTATCACCTTTACCATTGTATACAAATATTGCAGTTTCATATCTATGATGTATAGATATAGCACTTACTAAATCTCCAACAGCCATAACGTGCAAATCTAGTTTATAACCATGTTCTTCTAATTCTTTTTCATCTACGCCTATCAAACCCTGTTGTAATGAAGGAGCCACTTCGATTAAAATATTATATCCATTTTGCATAGCATAATTTCTGATGTTAGCTGCATGGTCATATGAATCTATTCCAGTTAAGGCTCCAAAATGAGTTCTGTCTTTTCCTCTGATTTCCTCTGCATCAGATCTAAACTTTTTATATAAATCCGGATTTATAACAATATATACTTGATTTTGAGGATTTATTAATTCTCTTAAGCTAGTTTTTCCCGCACCTGTTTGAGATACTAATACAGCTGCAACTGGATTTTTGGAAGGCTCTTGACCATTAGCAAATGTAATAGTTATAGCTTTAAACAAAGTCAACAAATATTCTTTGTCTGTTTGTCTTGTTTCCAACATTTGCTTAGCTAATATTTCGCTAATATTATCAGATATATACGGGTTTACTCTTCTTCTTGCAAACTTTAATATCTCTTGTGGTGTATCTGGTAATTTTTTTATAAAGTCTGGGTTTAATTCTTGTAATAATTCATTTAATGTTTCTTTTGAAATTCCTCTTGTTTCGTTATAATCAATCATATTATTCCTTTCTTCTTTCTTTTTAATACCATCTTTATAATATTTGAATTACCTTTATTTATTTCACCTTTCATTTGTTGTAATATTTCTATCTTTTGCTCTAATAATTTATTAGCTTGTTGGTTTTGGCTTACTGCATATTCATTTATAACAGTTGCTAATTGATCTTCTACGATTTCTGTAGCAAGCTCTACATATTCTTCCTTCATTTAATGCTCCTCCTATAAATCTCCTCAAGCTGCTCAAATTGTTCCTTTGGTGCCTTTCTAGCTTCCATTTGTTTATGTACTAATTCATATCTTTCTTTAAATTCTTTTTTAGTATTGTCATTGTCCTCTTCTCTAACAACTTTAAGGGCCTCTATTATATCACAAAATCTCTCAGAAGGAAATATTTGTGTTGGATTATATTCATTAGCCAAATTTCCACGTATATATACATTAATTCTACTTATTCTTTTATCATCTATTATTTCTTTAACATTTGGTATTAACGCTTCGTATGATTCATCGTGTCTTCCTATAGATGTTAATTTTGCAGTTTTTAATCCATGTATTATTTGTAGCTCATATCTTTCATGTACTGATAATAAACTGTTTAGTTCACCAACGGCTAAGATATAAACAGAAATTTTATAATTATTTTTTAAAAGCTCTTCTGCATCAACATTTAATAAACCTTTATTTTTTGATGGTGCAGATTCTTTTATAATATTATATTTGTTTGCTATTGCATATTCATATATATTATCTGCATGATCATATCCATCTGGTCCTGTTAAAAATGGATATAACACTTGGTATTCATTTGCAATGTCTTTCGCATCATACCTAAAATGTTTATATTTATCTGAATCAACAAAAATATAATTTTCATCTTCTCTTAAAAGTTTTGCAGTTAAATTGCTTTTCCCACTCCCTGTTTGTGCTGCAACTATTTTTATTTTTGGATTTTCTACTCTCTTTTTGTTATAAAAAGTAATAGCCATAACGAAGAAAAAAGTTCTTAAATATTCTTCATCACTTAATAATTTTTCTTTCATTAATTTTTTGGTAGGTTCATCAACATTTTTAGAAAATTGAACCTCTTTAATTCTGGTTGCATATTTTAATAAATTTTCTGGTTTATCTGGCAACATTTCTATTATTGGGTTGGGTATTTGCTTTATTATCTTATCGTATACTTCTTTTGAAATTTCTCTTCTTTCCATATTAGAACTCCTTATTTAATATCTTTTTGACACTTTCTCTATTTCCTTTATATGCACTTTCTTGAAGTGCTATTAACTTATTAAGTTTTATTTCGTCTTCTTTAGTTTTTAAATTAAACATGCAATTTGCAATTTCTGCCATTATTATTTCTAATGAAACCTCTAATTCCACATGTTCTTGCATTTTTATATTGCCTCCTCTTTTTTAGTATTCCATTTAACATAAGAGCCTCTACTTTTAATTACTAAAAGATGATGCTTTTGGTGGTGTCTTTCCTTTTATTACATTGTGATAATAATCATATGTCAAAACTGGCTCGTTAGTTAATATTTTTGCCTCTTCTGCCTCTAATACAAATATAGTATGTGTTCCACAATCTATTTCGTTTATTACATTTGCTTCTATATATGATGATGTAGCTTTAGTAATTACTGGAATATCATTTTTTCCCATTATATGCTCTGTTCCCTCTAATTTATTAACATCTTTGCTGCTTCTAAATCCAAATTTACCAATTAATAACATATCTGCATCTTGTGATAACACAGATATATTTATTTTCTTGGATTTTTTAATTGTTACATTAGTATCATTCTCTTTATTTACAGTTACTAATAATTTTGGCTTTTCTTCTGCTGTGGCTTGCACAACAGTATTTACAACACATCCTGCAAAATGGTCTTCATATTTTGTAGTTATAATATATAGTCCATATGATAATTTAAAAAATGCTTCTTTTTCCATTTCTTTTCACCTCTTTAATCTAATTCTTTTATAAGATGCAATATCTAATTTTTCACTTAGAACAGTTATATTTTTATTGTGTTTTATAATATCTTCTTTTTCATTTTTTGGTAAATGTTTTATATAATATTCTAATTTTGAAGCTAGTTTTCTATCTTCACTACTCCATGCTGCTTCCAGCTTTTTGGCTTTATGCCTTTTAGTATATTTGGCACATTTTTCTCCTTGGGCAAAATGTTCATCCATTCTTCTTTCCAAATCAGTAGTAATTCCTGTATAAATTGAATTATCTGTACATCTTAACATATATGTATAATACATTTTAAAATCCTATCCTTCTTGCTTCATTTTTGGCTGTTAATTTTTCTGCATCTATATCATCTTCTGTTATAACCATTAAATTTTCGTCATTCTCTATATTTTCCACGTTCCTTGAATGCTCAATTAAAATATCTTGATATATTTGATTTATATATCTTGCATTTCCAAAATCCTCAACTTTTTTTGATGTCTCTATTATGCCTTCTACTTTCTTTAATGCTTCATCTGTAATTTTTAAATTATTTTTTTCCACTAATTGTTTAAAAATATCTATTAATTCTTGGCTCGTATAATCATCAAATTTTATTGTATAACCTATTCTAGATTTTAAGCCTGGATTAAATTTTATAAATTTCTCCATTTGCTTTTCATATCCTGCAAAAATAACTATTAAATTATCTTTCTGATCTTCTAATACCTTTAATATTGTTGTCATACAATCACTTGCAAAAGAAGCATTAGAACCACTTTCGACAATTGAATATGCTTCATCTATAAATAACACTCCTCCAAAAGCTGACTTTAGTACATTATATGTTTTACCAGCAGTTTGTCCAACATATTCTGCTATAAGGTCTTTGGCTGACACTTCTACAAGTTTATTTTTCTTAGTATATCCTAAATTATATAGGATATCACTAAAAATTCTTGCAACAGTTGTTTTTCCCGTTCCTGGATTACCTGTAAATACCATATGAAGATTAAATTTAGAAATATCAATATTTGCTCGTTTATTAAATTTTAATAAACTTACTAGATTATTAATTTGCTTTTTTATCTTACCTAGTCCTATCATTTCATTTAGTTCTGATAAGATTTGTGGTAAATCTCTTGTATTATATAAATTAGGAATATCCTCTAACTCTAGAACCTTATTTTTATTCTCATCAAAAGTGCTTTTTTCATTTAATATTATCTTATTAAATAATACTTTAGCATATTCTGTATTTTTTAACTCACTACTTCCATAACTTAATTTTATATAATTGTATATCTTTTCTTTTATTTCTGGAGTCAATTGTTCTGTTAAACTTAATCTTTCTATAACTATATTATAAACTTCATTTATATCCAATTCGTCAATGTTTAATTCTATATTAAATAAATCTTCTGATAAAATTGGATGTTTATCTAATATTCCTTTTATTACCTCTTTTTTTCCATATATCATTGTTACTATTCTAGAATTATTTTTTAATATTTTTTCTGCTAATAAATTTAATATTATATTTTGGTCTTTATCTGATGCATAAATTATATTTTGGAAATCCATAATTCGTATTATTCCATATTTGTATGCAGTTTTTCCATTGCTATAATCAACATACATTTGATTTATAAGATTTTTATCAGAAATAATCTCATTCATTGAATATTCATAATATTTTGTACTATCCTTTAAATATACAAAATACCACATATATTCACCAATTAACTCCGAAATATTTGTAGCCATTTCCCTATCTTCTGTATACATTACAATATTAATAGGTACAAATGGTGTTGCTGTTGTGTAATTATAATTTAATACATAATTAAATAGCTTTTTTATCTTATTTTTTGTCTCTTTATTACAAGATAATTTTTCTAGCCTATTTAAATAAATTCTATTAAAATATTTTCCTCTGTTAGTTATCTTATCCTTATTTCTTCTTGCTAAATAATTTTCTAATTGCTTTATAACATCTACCTGTTTTACTTCAATTAAATATTCATAATATGCAGCTAAGCCATATACAAATTCATAACTTTCATTTGAATTAATTTCTATATTTTTTTCGAAATCATCTATATTAATTGTTAATTCATTATCATAATTTCCTGAATAATACTGATGTATTTTATTAATGTAATATATGCTATTTTCTAATTTAACTAAATTTAGAGCATTAAATTTTGCAAGTTTAGTATCAGCATTATATTCTTTTAATTTAATAAATTTATTTTTTAATAATATTTCTACAAACATTAATGTTACTGTATCTATATTGTCAAATTTAATATCACTAGAATTATATAAAACCTCTTTTGGTTCTTCATTTAAAAACATATTTATTAACTTTTCTGGATCTATCACAACTTTGTCTCGTTTTTGAGCATTTAATATTTCATATAAAAAATTTCTAACTAAATATTTTATACAATATTGTAGACCACATTTTTGGCATTTAGCTTTTTTATCTCCAATTTTATCTATAAATACATTCCTAGCGATATTTAAATTTATTCTATAATTACAATTCATTAAAAATTCTAAATAATTATAGTCTGATGGTATACAACTTTTTATAATAGCATATCTTATTTGATTGTTATTAACTTCAGCTTCTGTTTGTTGATACATTTCTACTAAATTAAATTTTAAATACATTAAAATAATTTTTAATGTAGCTTTATCTAGATTTTTAAACAATTCGAATTCTTTGCTATTTACTAATTTTTCCATATATTCGTCCATATCACCACTCCTTAGCTTAAAGATATATTTAAGATTCTATATTGTCAATATTTTTTTAATTTTTTTTAGTTTTGTATGGACTTTTTTTACGTTTTTGTGTATGATTATAACATATAAAATAAATAATATAAACAAGGGACATTTTAGGAGGGTTAAACATATGATAAAAAAATTTTTATTACTAATACCAATAATAATTTTAAGTTTATTTTTTGTAAATATTGCACCTGCTTTTGCAGCAGATGATATAGACATGAATCTTACATCAAACGAAACATCTAACACTATGGCTACAGCATCACCTTACCAACCAACTACACCAAATACTTATTCTTCTACATCTTCTAGTGGTTTAGATATTTCTAATATTTTAAATATTTTATTAATTGTAATTGGAATTTTACTTATATTATTAAGTATTGCTATATTAATTAGATTAAAACAATAAATTAATTACCAATCTTTAGCTAGATTGGTTTATTTTTTTTGCATATTTTTAATTAAATTTCTAAAAATAATATTGAGGTATTTTTATTGTTTGCAAATTTTAATTAAATTTATTTACAAATAATATCCTCAAACTTTAGCAGGAGGTAAATTATGGCTAATATAGCTAAAAAGATTTCCTTTATTATATTTTCTGCTGTAATAATATTTTTTATAACTGGTAATTCTTTTGCTAATAATGATATGCTTCATAAAGCTGCAGAATCTACCAAAAATGGTGTCGGACATACAGAAAATGTTATGCAAGATGCATCAAATGCTGTTCAAAATACTTCTAACTCAATAAAGGATATGTCTAGCAATGTTGTTACTAAAACTAGGGAACAAGCAAAGGACTTTACAAATAATGTAGGCGAAGCTGCTACAGATATGAAAGATGGTGCATATAATGCTACTAGAACCGCAACAACCGCAGCAACATCAGCTTTTTCTAATGGTACAGTTTGGTCGTGGATAATAGTAGTAGCTGTTGTATTAGGAATTGCATTTCTTATATGGTATTTAGTTAAAAGAAATCATAATGAATAATTTTCACATTAATCTATAAGCTGCTACTCTTTTGTGGCAGCTTAATCTTTTACTTTTCATATATTCATGCTATAATACAATTATTAATTAACAAATTAAGCGAGGTAAAATTTATGAATACAAAATTAATTGCTAAGAACCCTACAGCTAGACATAATTATGAAATTTTAGATACTTATGAAACTGGTATTGTTCTTTCAGGTACAGAAATTAAATCTATAAGATTAGGTAAAGTAAATTTAAAAGATAGCTATGCTAGTATTTCTAATGGCGAATGTTATGTATATAATTTGCATATTAGTCCTTATGAGCATGGAAATATATATAATAAAGACCCTTTAAGACCAAAAAAACTATTATTACATAAAAAGGAAATTCTAAAATTATATGGATTGTTAAAGCAGAAAGGGTATGCTTTAGTACCATTAAATATTTACTTCAAAGGCAGTTTTGTAAAATTAGAACTAGGTTTAGGTAAGGGTAAAAAGTTATATGATAAAAGAGAAGATTTAAAAAAGAAAGATGCTAATAAACAAATTATGAAGAATTTACGTGAAAAAAATTTATAATATTTAAAAGACATTACCTAATGGCAATGTCTTTTATAGTTATTTTTACTAACGTCTATTTATTGTTTTTATAACTTACACACATTGTTTCCTTTTCATTTCCTGTATTTACATTTGTATTTGGCATAATATTTATAGCCTTTAATTTACATTCTTGTACTGTTATATCATTATATTTACAACTTCCAACTGAACAATGTATCTTTTGATTACTTTCCATTTTACATACCTCCTTATTTTTATTATTTACGTTTAAATTCTTTTTATTCTTTTCTATTTTTATCCTTGTAACTTCTGCAGAATTTTTTCATATATTATAATAAAAAATTTTTAAAGGAGTTTAATTTTATGGATTATGAAATAATGATGAATAATAATTTAAAAATTGGTATGGAAGCTCCAGATTTTGATGCTGTATCTACAATGGGAGACATTTCTCTTTCTAATTATAAAGGTAAATGGATAGTATTTTTCTCACACCCGGGCGATTTTACACCTGTGTGTACAACCGAGATAATTGGTTTTGCCAAGGCAGATACATACTTTAAAAAAATAAACACTGCTCTTATTGGTATAAGCGTAGATGGGTTAAATTCGCATCTTGCTTGGTTATATGATATTTATCTAAAAACCGGACTTATTGTAAATTTTCCTATTATTGCAGACCAAAATGGAGTTATCGCCAGAAAATATGGAATGATTTCTAATGATGTAAGTTCTGCAGAGACTGTTAGAAATGTATTTATTATTGATGATAAAGGAATTATAAGAAGTATCTTTGTTTATCCAATGAATATAGGCAGATACATTCCAGAAATATTAAGAACTGTAACTGCACTACAATATGCTGACCAAAATAATTGTATGACGCCAGCTAACTGGGTTCCAGGGAACCCTATGATTGTTCCTCCTCCTAAAACATTTAATGCTTTACGTGAAAGAAATGAAAGTATTAATAAAAATAGAAATGGTATGTCGTGGTATTTAAGCTTTAAAAATGTTGATAATACTCCAAAATTGGATAAAGGTAAATAATTAAAATAGGGATTCTGGGGACGTTCCTTGGAATCCCTATTTTTTCTTACATTCTTCTAAAAAAGCTTTAAAAGTATTATTCATATTTCCGTCCTTTTTATAACAATCTATTAAAATTTTTGTTCTATTAACTTATAGTTCCATCCTCTTTCATCATTTTCGCAGTTTCGTCGTTAGAATCTTCATCCTCTGCTATATTAATAAATTTACAATTTTGTTGAATACGTTTTTTACCTGAAATTTCTTCATAAATTTTTAAAATTTCATCAACCACCACTTCTTCATTATCATTAAAATTTGAATATATATATGGTGTATAAATAACCTCAAATAAAAGTAAATCATAATTTAATTTTTTAAAACCTAGTTTTTCATAGAAATATTTTCTTTTTTCTCTATTGATGTTTTCCTCTTTATCTTTACCTAAACCAACCTTTTCAATTTCTATAAAAATACCTCTTATTTCTTTATTTTGTTTTATTAGCTCTTTTAATGCTTCAGTTCCAAATTTATTATTTCTATATTGCGGTAATATAGCTAAATAATCTAAAACAGCATAACCATTAGCTTTAATTCTATTTAATATCATAAATCCCACAAGTTCATTTTTATATAGAATTTCTATAATACTTGTATATCCGCTTTTCATATGAAGTTTTTATTAGTTTAAATGGTTTTCTTTCTTCTTCCGGGAATATCTCTATATAATATTGATATACTTCTTTTTCAAATAAATTTATCTCTATATATTTTAACTCTATATTTTTCATGTTTTTAATTCTCCTGTTTTTATTTGATTTATTTTTTTATACTGATTTCTTTATCATTTTTATTTATACAATATTATATTAAAATATTTACAATATCACAAACATTTATATTATATTTTTTATTAATTTGAATTTTCTTTTTAATATAATCAATATTTGTTACTCTTCCTTTAATTTCGCTATATTTTCCATTTTTATAAAATGTTATTTTAACAAAACTTCCATTGTCAATTTGATTAAATTTATTATTTAAATCATTTAAAGTATCTTCGGCTAAATCTCTTTTTTCTTCGTACTCTACTTCTTTCTCCCTTATCGCTTCTTGTAATCCTTTTAATGCATCAAATGGAAGAAATTGTTTTGCTCTTGCTACTCTATTCACCACTATTATGCCCCCCTATTAATTTATTCCTCATAATTGTTGTTGCCCCACCTTCTAAATCCATTCCTCTTATTATTGCATTTTTTCCCAATTTATTTTTTATACTGCACATTGCAAGTTCTAATTTTCTTTCTTCATCCAGTCTTTCTTGGTCTATAAATAAACTTAATTGTACACTTTCTGTTTCAATTACATTGGCAAAATTTACACCTATTCTTCTAATTGGAATATCTGTATCTGTGGTTTTATCATATATTTCTAAAAACGCTTTTAAAAGCTCTGAATATATATTTGTATAATTGGTTAATTTTCTAGTTCCTCCTGTCGCTTTTATAGTATTTTTTGAATATCCTATATAAAGCCCTACAGTATCAGTTACTAAATTACTTTCTATAAGTCTTAAACTTCCTAACTCCACCATTTCCTTTAATACCAGTCTTGCTTTTATAAATGAATAATCTTCAAATAGCACTTGACTATTAGTTATAGAATTTGTTTTAGGTTTATATGCTTTTATATCTGCAATAGTACAACTTTCTTTTCCCCAAGAATGATCTATTAAATATTCTGCATTTACCCCAAACTCTTTATATAACCTTTTTTGAGTAGTATGAGCAATATCATACATATCAAAGATTCCCATTTTATTTAATCTTCTTTCTATTCCTTTTCCTATTTGCCAAAAATCTGAAAGTGGTTTATGATACCATAATTCTTTTTTGTACTTTTCCTCATTTAGATAACCTATGTTATTTGGATTGTGCTTTGCTGTAATATCAAGTGCAATTTTAGCTAGATACATATTGGTTCCAATTCCAGCTGTAGCTGTTATTCCATAAGTTTTAAATATATCTTTTATTATTTTTTTTGCAAGTTCTATTGGATTTAATTTGTATAATTTTAAATATTTGGTAACATCCATAAAAGCTTCATCTATTGAATATACATGTATATCTTCTTTTGAAAAATATTTTAAGTAAATAGCATATATATTTGCTGAATATTCTATATATTTCTTCATTCTTGGAGTGGCTACTATATATTTTATTGTTGGAGGAATCTCAAAAATCCTACATCTATTTTTTACTCCTAACATTTTCATTTTTGGAGATATTGCCAAACAAATTGTTCCTTTTCCTCTATTAGAATCTGCAACTACCAAATTTGTATTAAATGGATCTAATCCCCTTTCCACACACTCAACAGAAGCATAAAATGTTTTTAGATCTATGCATAAGTAATATTTCTGCATTCTCTTCACACTCCAAATTATAAGTATAAACTTATTATAGCATCGTTTTCATCTGTTGTAAACGTTTGTTCGTACTTATATTTAAGAAATTTTTACCATATTTGTTATAATTTGGTAAATTTTTAGCCAACTAGATTTTATCTAGTTGGCTATATTTTACTTATTTATACTAGGGAAAAAAGGAACGTCCCCAAATCCCTACGCTTTATTACTTGAACCAAATACATCTCTTATTTTATGAGCAACTGTTTCTTCAATTAAGTCTCTTCCTTTACCCATATATTTTCTTGGATCAAATACACTTGGATTTTCTACAAATGTTTCTCTTATTCCAGCTGTCATAGCTAATCTTAAGTCTGTATCTACATTTATTTTAGATACTCCAGATATACTTGCCTCGTGTAATATTTCATCTGGAACACCTTTAGCTCCTGGTAAATCTGCTCCATATTTATTGCAAATTTCTACTAATTCAGGAATAACTGTTGAAGCACCATGTAATACTATTGGTGTGTTTGGTATTTTTTCTTTGATTTTCGCTAAAATATCAAATCTTAATTTTGCTTCGCCTTTAAATTTATATGCTCCATGGCTTGTTCCAATTGCTATTGCTAAAGAATCGCATCCTGTTCTTTCTACAAATTCTTTTGCTTCTTCTGGATCTGTATACATAGCATCTTCTGCAGAAACATTAACGTCATCTTCTATTCCTGCAAGTTTTCCAAGTTCAGCTTCTACTACTACACCATGTGCATGTGCATAATCTACAACCTCTTTTGTTAGTTTTACATTTGTCTCAAAATCATATTTTGAACCGTCAAACATAACTGATGTATAACCGTTATCTACACACATTTTACATGTTTCAAAATCTGGGCCATGATCTAAATGTAATGCTACTGGAATATCATGTTCTTCCAAACCAGCTTCTATCATTTTCTTTAAATATGGTACTCTTGCATACTTTATAGCACTTGCTGAAGTTTGTAAAATAACTGGTGAGTTTTCTTTTGCTGCTGCATCCATTATTGCTTGTACAAACTCCATATTATTAATATTAAATGCACCTATTGCAAATTTCTCCTTCATAGATTTTTCAAACATATCCTTTGTTGTTACAAATGGCATAAAAAATCACCTTCCTTAAATTCATTCTCCCCATTATTCTATTGCTTATTCTTTTGAATGTCAATATATATTTACATGGTTAACTATTATTCTTTACACAAATAATTTTAGTTTTTAAAATTTTCTTACATATATTGCAAACTAAAAGCGCTATTCATTTGGATAGCGCTTTTAGTCTGTATTACCTTCCGCCATGATTTCCTTCATTGCGATATTTATGTATTTGTCTAACTTTTGGCTTTCTTTGACTATTTCATTATAGTCTTTATTGTCTAAAATCATTTGTTCAAGTTTCGCTCTATGTTTTTTTATTGCTAAAGTAACATCCATATCGCATCCCTCCTATATACAAATTATAGCATATAGTGTCGATATTTTTTGTCGAAACTTGTCGGCAAATTAAATTTTTTTTATTTTTTTCATTTATAAGTTAATTTTTTTCAAATAATGAAATTATAAATGTATCTCCACTAAATGGATGATAGTATGTTTCTTTATCTTTTATAGCTGTAGTTCCTTCCATTTCGTTTATGTAATCATACATATTAGTATCTCCAGCATCTATTACCCAAATTCTGCCAGTATAATTTTCTATTTCATCTAGATTATTTATAACTTTCATTTGAGGTGCAAATGCTCCATATGCTTTTTCTACAGTCCAATTGTCTTTATTATAAAAATATTGTTTATTTTCGTCAAAGTTTATTGCAACAGAACTGCTAGGTCCTATTGTTGTATATACAAATATATCTTCTGGTTTTACTTCTGCTTGAATAGCTTCTATTGGCTTACTATTTTCTTCTGAATATGATTTATTCCATAAAGTAACTCCATTCCATATTGTTAATCCAATTAACCCAATTACGACTACTATTTTTACTATTCGACTTTTTTCGACAGATAATATGTATGCAAAAGCAAATATAAATAACCCTAACATTGGTAACATATATCTTGGTATAAATATAGCTCTTACAAAAGAAATTAATAATGTTACAAGTATTACAAGTCCACAAGTTGTTAATGCTATTGTAACTGGTCTAATTTTTTTCTTATCTTCTAAATATAATTTATGTACTCTTAAAATCATGTAGATTACTATAAATAACCCAAATATAGCAGGTAAACCTGAATTAATACTATCTAGGAAGAAGAATTCTATAATTTGAGTTATAATATCTGGATAATTTACACTAATCCAAAATCCTCCTGCAACTCTTGTTGATTGTAATAAAAATATTGCAATTCCAGGTAAATAGCAAACAATTTGTATTGCTCCATATATAAACCATCTTTTTAAAAGTTCTTTCTTTTCTCTTACAATAAAGAATAGTAATAAGATATTTATAATTCCTATAGTAAATAATGCAAAATAATGTGTATATGCACTACATATACTTGCTATTGCAAATATTATCCAGTCTTTTTTATTATTGTTTTTATATGCTAAATATGCATATACTGCTGTAATTGTCACAAATAACATGCTTAGGCTATACATTCTTATTTGTGAACCATAATGCATTGTAACAGGTAAAAGTAATAATACTAAGTTAAAGTAAAAACTTACTTTATCTCCAAATTCTTTTCGTATTTTTACAAATGAAAATATTGCTAACAATACAATTGGAATTACAGAAAATATTCTTAATGCAATTACACTAGTTCCACAAATTAATGAATATATCTTTAATAATACATAATATAAAATTGGGTGTACATCATTTATTGTAGAAATTAATAGATTTCCCCAAGGTTGCTTTGCAATTCCCACAGAATATGCTTCATCAAACCATAAACTACTATTAAAACATAGTAAAAGAGGGACTATTGCGATTAACACAATAAGCCCTATATTTATTTTATTTAAATGTTTCTCCATAAAATTTTTCATTGTCTTCTCCTATCTATTTTACATTAGTTTCTACCTGTATATTAGAACCATCACTTGTTACAAGTATATTTCCACTTTCATCTGTTCTATATACTTTTGCACCTACAGCATTCAATTTATCTATAGTCTCTTGATTAGGTAAATTATATGAATTATCTTTTCCCACTTGTATAATTGCGATAGATGGCATTACTTGATAAATAAAGTTTTGACTAGAAGATGTTTTTGATCCGTGATGTCCTACTTTTAAAACATCTGCCGGCTGCCAGCTTCTAGCCTCTTCAACTTCTGCTTCTGCATCTCCCATAAATAAGAAACTATTACCACCATATGTCATTCTAATAATGATAGAAGACAAATTCAAATTATCTTCTGTATCTTGTGTGTCTACTGCCATTATAGTACATTTTGCATCTGTTAAACTAAATGTATCTCCAACAACTGGAGTTGTAACTTGTAAATTTTTATTTGCAATACTCTCTAAAACATCTTCAAATGTTTTTGTTGTAGTTTGCATTTTAGGCATATAAATTGTTCCAATATCAAAATTGTCTATTACATCATCTAATCCACCAATATGATCTTCATGTGGATGAGTTCCAACCAAATAATCAATCCTAGTAATTCCCTTATCTTTTAAGAAGTTTACTACTGTTTCTCCTGCTTCATTTGTACCTGCATCAATTAGCATTGTCATGTCTTTATCTATAACTAAAATACTATCTGCCTGTCCAACATCTAAATAATAAACTCTAAGATTTCCAGCAGTTACTGCTTCGTTTTCTATGGTATTAGTCTGTTTTATGTCATTTATTACAATATCATTTTCTATTTGGTTCCCCAACGCATTCCTTATAAAGCTATCATAATCATGTGTTTCCCAATAGTTTTTTCCCAATAATAGTAACACAATTAAAATGATTAAAGAAACTAACCTGCTAAGCCATGTTTTTATTTTATATACTTTTGTTTTTCTTCCTAATTTGGATTTTTCCCAAAGGCTAAGCTTATCTTCATCCTTTTTCTTTTCTGCCATAATAGTTACCCCATTCTTTCTTTTGTTTTATTTCCATAAATTTTTCATTTTATTTTTAATTCTGTCTTCTACAATTTTTTGTTCCTCTATGTCTATTTCATATTTGTCTTTATTTAGTTTTAAAATTGTACCCTCTTTTGCATCTTGCGGTATATCTTTTTTATTAACATTTAGCATTTCTCCAGTGTCTCTGTTTTCTAATACTGCAACATCACCTTCAAATCTATCTATTGTAAAGCTACTTTCCATTTCTTCTAATTTATTTGTAAGCTCCCTCTGAAATTCAGTTACATCAATTTCATTTTGCCCCCTACTAATATTATTTAATAGGTCTAGTTCCAAATAAATTTTCCTCCTTTTTATAAAGTATTATTTACCCTTCATTTGCTCTTTTATATAATTTATCTCTTCTTCCATATCCAATCTTACAAATAAAGGTTCACCTTTTTCTATAACTTTTGTATTATTAGGTATTTTATCGTATTCATATAAGCTATCCCAAGTTTGTAATTCTGCATTTTCTAGTCCTAATTGTTTAAATATACTATTTGCAGTATCTTCCATAAATGGACTAATTAATATTGCAACTTTTCTTAAGTTTTCGCTTAAATGATACATTACTGATTTTAATTTTTCTTGCTTGTCCTCTTCTTTTGCAAGTAACCATGGCGCTGTTTCATCTATATATTTGTTAGTTCTAGAAATTAAGTTCCAAATTTCTGCTAAAGCATCACTTAAATGTAAGTTCTCTATTTTATCTTCCACAACTTTTACTTGAGAATTAGCATAATTTTCTATTTCTTCATCTGGTTCATTTTGATGTCCATTGTATTCAAAAATATTTCCATCAAAATATTTATTTATCATTCCTATTGTTCTGTTTAATAAGTTTCCTAGGTCATTACATAAATCATAGTTAAATCTTTCTACAAAACCTTCTGGAGAAAATATTGCATCTTGTCCGTATGGGAATTCTCTCATCAAGAAATATTTTGTTGCATCTAAACCATATCTATCTATTAATATCTCTGGATATACAACATTTCCTTTTGATTTTGACATTTTTCCATCTTTCATCATTATAAAACCATGTGCATATATCTTTTTAGGAAGTGGTAAGTCTAATGCCATCAAGAAAATTGGCCAATATATTCCATGGAATCTTATTATGTCCTTTCCTACAACTTGTAAATCTGCAGGCCAATATTTTTTAAATAATGTGTCATCATCAGATCCATATCCTAAAGCTGTAATATAGTTTGTTAATGCATCTAGCCATACATATACAACGTGTTTTGGATCACTTTTTACTTGTACTCCCCAATCAAATGTTGAGCGAGTTACACATAAATCTTCCAATCCAGGTTTTATAAAGTTATTAAATATTTCATTTTTTCTATATTCTGGCTCTATAAAATTAGGATTTTCTTCATAAAATTTTATTAATCTATCAGTATATTTCTTCATATTAAAGAAATATGCTTCTTCTTTCATTTTCTTAACTTCTCTACCACAGTCTGGACATTTTCCATCTACTAATTGAGTTTCTGTAAAATATGTTTCACATGGTACACAATACCAACCTTCATATTCTCCTTTGTAGATATCCCCTTGTTTTAAAAGTTTTTCAAATATTTCTTCTACTACTTTGGTATGACGATGTTCTGTTGTTCTTATGAAATCATTATATTCTATATTCATTTTCTTCCATAAACCTTTAGCATATTCAGCCATTCCATCTACATATTCTTGTGGAGTTTGATTTTTCTCTTGTGCAAGAGTTCCGATCTTTTGACCATGTTCATCTGATCCTGTTAAAAAATAAGTATCATATCCACGTTTTTCTTTATATTTTTTCATTGTATTTGCAAATACAGTTGTATATGCTGTACCAATATGAAATTTACCACTTGGGTAATAAATTGGTGTTGTTACATAATATGTTTTTTTATCCACTTACATCATCTTCCTTTTATTTATTTTTTAGCTTAATCTTTGTTCTATTAATTCGGCTATAGATTTAGCTTTTTCTGTTATGTATTCTTGGTCTGTACCTTCAATCATTACTCTTACTAATGGTTCTGTTCCAGATGCTCTTATTAATACTCTACCATTTCCTTCAAATTCTTTTTCTACAGCTTCTATTGTATTTCTAATAACTGCATCTTTATCAAAATCATATTTTTTGTCATTAGAAACTTTAGCACCAACTAGTACTTGAGGATAAATCTTTATTATTTCTTCTAATTCACTTGCCTTTTCAGCTTTTTCTAACATTATAGAAATAAACATTAAAGATGTTAAAATTCCATCTCCTGTAGGATTATAGTCTAAGAATATAATATGTCCAGATTGTTCTCCGCCTAAGTTGTATCCACCCTTTTTCATCTCTTCTAATACATATCTATCTCCTACTTTTGTTCTAATAAAATTAAGATTATTTTCTTTAGAATAAATGTCTAAACCTAAATTGCTCATAACTGTTGCAACTAATGTATCTTTCTTTAATGTTCCTTTTGCTTTCATATAATTAGAAACTATTGCTAATATTTTATCTCCGTCAATTACTTTTCCTTTTTCATCAACTAATAAACATCTATCTCCATCACCATCATAAGCAATTCCTAAATCATATCCATTTTCTACTACATATTTTTGAAGCATTTCTAAATGTGTTGAACCACAGTCTTTGTTAATATTTATTCCATTTGGTGTATTATTTATAATTTTATGATTTATCTTTAATTTAGAAAATACTTTTTCTGCCACTTCATATGTTGCACCATTCGCTGTATCTATTACTACTTTAAAGTCGTCTCTATTATATTTTTCTATAATTTCTTCAAAGTTTTTTCTAAAGAAATATACATATTCATCTACTAAATCTTCTGCGTTTTCTGATATTCCTATTTTATCATTGCATGCTGTAAGTTCTTCTAATTTTCCAGAATCCATAACCTCTTCTATTTCTTCTTCTATTTCATCTGGTATTTTTGTTCCAGCATTACTAAAGTATTTTACCCCATTAAATTCATAAGTATTATGAGATGCAGAAATTACAACACTTGCATCTGCTTTTAATTTTTTTGTTAAATATGCAACTGCTGGTGTTGGTAAAACACCTAATTGTTTTACATTTGCTCCATAACTTAAAAAACCGGCTGTCATTGCACTTTCTATTAAAGTTCCAGAAATTCTAGTATCTCTACCAATTAGAATAGTAGGACTATGGTCAGAATGTTTTGCTAAAACATATGCCCCTGCTTTTGCGACCCTATATACCAACTCTGGTGTTAGTTCTGTGTTTGCAATCCTTCTAATTCCATCTGTTCCAAAATATTTTCTCATAATAATCCCTCTTTCCTAGATTCAGAACCTGTTCTAAATCCATTTTATAAATTTTTAAATTATATATGACTTAATTTCCATCTATTAAGCCCTACATCCTATCTGGCATTTCCATACCTAGTAATCCAGTACCTATTTTTAGTACGTTTCCTACCATATATGTTAAGCAAAGTCTAGTATTTTTTATTTTTTCATCTTCAACAATTATTTTATTGTCATTATAGAAACTACTATACAATTTAGCAACATCAATTAGATAACGTGATATAATTGATGGTTCATTTTTATCTACTGCTTGTTTTACAATATCATTAAAACTATAGATTTGTTTTATTAATTCTATTCCATGTTCTTCTAATTCTGAAATATCTACTAATTCTTTGTTCATAGTATAATTTTCTTTTTCTAATATGCTTTTGGTTCTTACATACATATATTGAATATATGGACCTGTTTCCCCTTGGAAGTTAAGCATAATATCCCAATCAAAAACTTCATCCTTAATTATATTATTTGATAAATCATTAAATATTACAGCACCTATACCAACTTTTTTAGCAATATCTTCTTTTCCTTCTATATTTGGATTTTTCTCTTCTATTATTGCTTTTGCCCTTGTTACTGCTTCTTTTAATATATCTTCTAATTTTATTAAAGTTCCTTCCCTTGTAGACATTTTTCCTGTTTTTAACCTTACCATCCCATATGGTACATGAATTAAACCATTTGTATATTTTTCATCTAAATCAAGGAATTTAGCAACTTCAAATGCTTGTTTAAAATGTAAGTTTTGCTCATATGCAACTACATAAATACATTTATCAAAATCATATGTTCTTGCTCTATATAAAATAGCTGCTAAATCACGCATTGCATATGTCGTTGAGCCATTAGATTTAACTGCCATAAGTGGTGGCATATTTGCATATTCTAAATCTACAATTTCTGCTCCTTGTGATTCTACCAATTTATTATTTTTTCTTAATATTTGTAATACTTCTGGCATTTTATCTACATAGAATGATTCGCCTGTATTATAGTCAAAATGTATACCCAGTACATCATATATTCTTTGAAATTCTTTTAAACTTAGATCTTTAAATTTCTGCCAAATTTGTATACAATATTTGTCTCCATCTTCTAATTTTTTGAAGTTATTTCTACAGTCATCTAATACTGATTCATCCTCTTTGCAAAGTTCGTTAATTCTTACATAAATCTCTGTAAGTTTATCGATTGGATTTTCTTCTAAATTGTATTCATTTCCAAATCTTTTATATCCTTCTATTAATTTACCAAATTGTGTTCCCCAATCTCCTAAATGATTAATTCCAATAGTATTATACCCAAGAAATTTATACATATTATATAAAGCTCTTCCTATTACTGTTGTTCTTAAATGCCCAACATGGAATGGTTTTGCAATATTTGGTGATGAATATTCTACTATTATATTCTTTCCATTTCCTATATTGGATGAACCATAGTTTTCTTTTTTACTTTCCATTTCATCTAATACATTTTCTATTAGCATTTCATTGTTTATAAATATATTTAAGAATCCATTTACTGCTTCTATTTTAGATATATATTGGTTTGGCATTTCTATTTTTTCTTTTATTTCGTTTGCAATAATTACTGGAGATTTCTTCATTTCTTTTGCAAGTTTAAAACATGGAAGAGCATAATCTCCCATTTTAGTATCTTTTGGTATTTCTATATAATCTTTTAAATCTTCTTTTGTAAGCTCCAATACTTTACTTATTTCTTCTGCTATCTTATCTTTAAAATCTATCATAAAATCCACCTTACCCTATCCTATTTTTCCGTGATTATTATATACTAAATATCCTTATATTGCAACAAAAAAGCAGTAGATAATGTCCACCGCTTTAATTAAATAATTTCTGCTTTTTCATCATAACAAGATTCTGCTTTCTCTAACACTTCTTGCATCTTATAATATGCCTCTTTTTTTAATTTTTTTATTCTTTCCAACTTATTTTCTATTGATAAATCTGGATAAATTGGTTCTAATACTACATGTGTTATTAATGGTTTCGTTTTTATGTATTTATATATTCCATGTGGCTTGCGTGTAAGTATTACAGTTGGAATAATTGGTACATTACTTTCTACTGCCATTGCAAAAGCACCTTTTTTAAATTCTAATAATTCTTGATCATATAAACGCATTTCTCCTTCTGGATATATATGAACCGTTTCTCCTTCACTTAATAATTTTGCAATATATTTATAAAATCCCTTTTTTTCTTCTATTTTAGTTGGGATTGGAATTCCTCGTAATAATTTTACTAAAGCTCCAACTACTGGTATCTCACAATTTGATTCTAAAGTTATAAAGTATGAATAATCTGGCAAATTAACAAAACCATTCATCGTACAATCTAAATAGTGTATATGATTTGAAATTGTTATTTTCCCACCCGGTACTTTTGCTATATTTTCTTTTCCTACTACTTTATAATCAAAAAACACTTTGTCTACCACAAACAGTATTGGCACTGCCACAATATAGTAAAATATGTTTGCAAAAAAATTAAATATCGTATTCCTTAATTTCATTCTCAAACATCTCCTCTATTTTTTCCATATTCTTCTATATCTTTTACTAAATCATAAAACTTATTTTTATATAAAAAGTAATTGTTGTTTTATTACAATCTTTTGACCATAGTTATTATTATTTTACCATGTTTTTGGTTTGGAGTAAACCAAAAATTTAAAGGCATATGAAGTGGGACAAAATTAATCCCTTCCATTGCCTTTCTTAAAATATCATTATTTAGTATTCTAAAGCACTTTCCTGCAATTTAACAAGTAATACTTTCGAATTATTCGTCCATTTAGCTGCAAGATTTCCGTTATTTTATCCCTTTATATAAATTATTCTCCTTGATATAAAAATAAACCTTTTTATTAAGCATTTTATTTAAGATTTCTATATCATCATTTTTTATTGCTTTTCTTACTTCTGTCGAACTATAATTATATAATTTATTTGCATTAAATTCAAATATTTTATTTTTATTTTCTTCTAATAATTTATTTCCAACTATTATATTAGCTAGATTTTTTCCTCTTTGGATTGCGATAATGTTATTGTTTAAACATTTAGTTGCATTTTCCCAGTTTGGTAGTTTTTCCAAATTGTCCCCACCTAAGATAAAATAATTTTCAGATGAAGAAAAGTTATCATTTATTAATTCAAAAGCATCTACAGCTAATAATTTCTTTTTAGAATTTAGTTCTATATCTAGAACATCTATTTTATCATTTCTTATGCTTTCTAACATAGCAAGTCTTTTATTTTCGTCTATTAGATCTGTTTTCTTATAATAATTCCCTACTGGTACAAAATATACCTTGTCCAATTTAAATTTTTCTGCTATTTCTTCTGCTAATCTTTCGTGAGCTATAGTTGGCGGATTAAAACTTCCACCAAAAAAGCCATATCTTTTCATTTAATATAACATTCCTTTCATTATTTGCTATATAAATATTGTTAAAATTATTGCTAATATTAGATATATAATTAATGTAATTTTATACAAAACTATTATCGCTAAATATTCATTTATAAATGCCTCTGGAAAATAATACCACAAAGTTGTGGAACCTTCGCCCTTGGCTTTTATTTTAAATTTTGAAGAGTAAATTTTCGCTCTTAATATATGAAAATTATTACTAACAAAAGCTATGTTTTTGTGTATTTTTAGTTCTTTTAATTTCTCGTTAGAAAACTTAAAATTCTCTAATGTATTCTTAGATTTATCTTCTTTTATAATATCTTTTTTAGGAATATTGTTAGCCAGTAAATATTGTTCCATCGCTTCAGCTTCAGTTATTGTTTCCTGCCTTATTTTTCCTCCAGATAGAATGATTTTAGGCTTACTTTTTTGTTTGTTATATAATTTTATTGCTAACTTTAACCTTTTTGTTAAAGCCTTCGTTAATTGGTTTCCATACACTAAGTATCCACCTAACACGACAATAGCCTCATATGGTTTTCTCTTAATTTTTAAATTAACTACCATACTTGCTATGCAAAATATAATGAATGTTACAGCAAAATATATTGATACATATCTTATAAAATGCATTATTTTGTTATCAAATATGCGTGGAATTATAGCTAAAATAGTAACTATAATTCCTAACGCTAATATTATGTATTTTCTTTTAAATATTGTTCTTTTTCTTATTATATCTGTTAATATTCCTGAAATTCCGCTATAAATTAGTAAAATCCCTATTACCAAAAATATATTTAAAAATATATTTTCCATAAGCATCACCTATTATTCACTTGCCTTTTCTAAATCTTGGCTTAAATTATTAATTAAATGTTTAAGTCCTGTTACTACAATATATGCTAAAATTAATGCAGCAACTAGTATAATTATAACTTGTTCGGTTATACCAGTTAAATGTAATATGTTTTTAAATAAAATTGCTGCAAAGAAAAATCCTATAGCTGTAGTTGTACATAAAAATGTACTTATTCTATTAAATGGTCTACAAGCTTCTATTACTGCGAAAATACTTACACCGCCAATAATTAAATACATTAAAGTTTGTGCTTCTCCTGTACTTAATCCTAAGCCCTCTCTAGAAAATGTTAATAGCACAATACTAATAATTATGGTTAAAGCATATGGCATTGCATTTTGTATTACTGTTCTTAAGAAAGTACCTTTTAAAGGTTTCGAATTTTCTAAGAATGATAAGAAGAATGATGTATATCCTTCTATTACTAAATCTATTAATGTAATTTGTATTGGTATAAATGGGAAAGCTGTATTTGTTACTATGTTAAATAATGATAATAACATTGAATATATTGTCTTAATAAAGAATATTCTAGCAACATTTGTTATATTATTTACAACTCTTCTTCCTTCCATTAATACATCTTTAAGTACACTAAAATCCGAATTTAATAATACAATTTGTGAAACCTGTCTTGCAACATCAGAAGCCTCTGGTAATGTAATACTACAATCAGCTTGCTTTAATGCAACAACATCGTTAACCCCGTCACCAGTCATAGCTACTGAATGACCTTTTTCTTGAAGTGCTTTTACTATTAAACTTTTTTGGTGTGGCATAACTCTAGCGAAAACACTGTATTTATCAACTAATTCTGGAATTTCGTCGTCTGAACTTATAGTTGATAAATCTATATATGAATCATATGATTCTAATCCTGCTTTTTTTGCAATACTTGAAACAGTTAGTGGGTTATCACCAGAAATTATTTTTATATCTACAGCTTGTGTCTTAAAGAAACCTAACATTTCTTTTGCATTTTTTCTTAATGGATCATCCAAAGTTATTGCTGCAACGATTTCTAGTGTTGGTAGATTTTCGTCACTTACAATTTCTTTTGAATAACCTACAAACAGCATTCTTTTACCAGCTTTTTGTGCTGTAACTATTTCTTCTGGCATGTCCATATCACTTTTTTCTATTAAGCGTTCAGGTGCTCCTAATACGATTGAACCAACATTTTTAAAGCTTATAGAACTCCATTTTCTTTCTGAAGAAAATGCCATTCTATCTGCTATTTCGAATTTATCTTCACCTTTATAATAATCTTTAAGCGCCATAAATGTTGCGTTGTTATCAGTCATTTCATTAACAAATGCTGTCATCATTCTTTGCATAGAATGTGGCATACATTTCTCGTTATATACTTTTACTTCATCTACTTTCATTTTACCTTCTGTAATTGTTCCTGTTTTATCCAAACATAAAGTATCTATATGTGCCAATGTTTCTACACTATATAAATCTTGAACTAATACTCGTTTTTTAGCAAGTTTTATTACACCTGTTGCTAAAGATATTGTTATAAGAAGCATAAGTCCTTTTGGTAACATTCCTAATAAAGCTGCAGCTGTAGAAACAACTGAATTTGTTATATCTACATTTCTAAAGAAATATGCTTGTACAAATAATATTATTCCTACTGGAATTATTACAAAACTTGTAAAGTTTGTAACTTTTTTCATTGAATTTACAAGTTCTGACTCTGCTCTTTTATATTTTTTAGTTTCACTTGTAATTTGTGCTGCAAAATTATCTTTTCCTACCTTTTCTACTTTAGAATAACATTTTCCACTAACAACATAACTTCCTGATAATAATTTATCACCTTTTTGTTTTAATATTGTATCTGATTCACCAGTAAGTAAAGATTCGTTAACCTCTACTTCTCCATCTAGTACTTCAGAATCTGCACATATTTGTTTTCCAGCCTCTAAAATTATTACATCATCTAATACAATTTCATCTATATTAATCTCTTTTTCTTTTCCATTTCTAACAACTGTAGCTTTTGAAACTTTTAATACAGATAGTTTTTGTACTAAATTTCTAGCATGAATTTCTTGTACAATACCAATTACGATATTAACTATAATTATTAACATATACGCTAAATTTGTATATGCCTTTACAGCAATTAATGCTATTGCTATTAAAAGGTTAAATAGGTTAAATAATGTACATACATTATCTCTAATTATTTCCCAATTACTTCTAGTTTTATCATCTTCTACTTTATTAATTTTTCCTTCTGATATTCTTTCTTGTATTTGTTCCTCTGTTAAGCCTTTTAATTCTTCCTTGTCCAAATTTTACACTCCTTTTCTTTCGAATTTTTTTTGTATTTTATCATACACTATAATATATTACTATATTATTTTACAAAAAACAAATAATTTCAAAAAAACTACCAAAGTGTTTCTCTCTGGTAGTTTTAATCTATATAAAAAAGGGGAATTTAACGTACTTCTTTTGCTAGTACTGACATCTCATAGTCTAGCTTTTTCATTACTTTAGCTGCTTTTAATAATCTCTTAGATGCCGACTTAGTAACATTATTATTTTTATATTTTAACTCATGTTCTAAACTAGCCCAAAAATCCATAGCCATTGTTCTAATTTGTATTTCTGCTTTAACATATATTTTTCCCATATCTGTTTTTACAGGTACTTCTACAATCAAATGTAAACTAGAATATCCACTTTTTTTAGGGAATTGAATATAATCTTTTTCATTCAAGATTCTTATATTAGGATTTTCTAATAATAGTTCTCGTACTGTATATACATTTTCCTGAAATGGGCAAATAATTCTTATTCCTGCAATATCATTTACTTTATTTATCATTTCTTTATATGTTAAATTATATTTTTTCTTTTTCATTTTATTTACTATACTTTTGGGGCTTTTTATTCTGCATTTAACATGATCTATTAAATTTAATTCCTTATATTTCACCTCCATTTCCTTTATGGTTTTATTAATTTCTTCTATGCTAAGTGAATATATTGACATTATTTCTTTAAATATGTCACTTTTTACTGTTAATTTCTTATTTTGTACAATTTCTTTTTTTGTGCTTACCAGTTCACTTTCTATATGGCATCACTCCTTTCTTCTTAGTATGGATATATTGTACCTATAAATTATTTCCAAATTATTCCCGAATTGTGTTTTATTTGTAAATTAATTTAAAAGCAAAAAAAGCCTTATATATAAGGCTTTTTTAATGTAATTTTATTTATTTTAATTATTTGTTTGATTTTTAAAAAATCAAAACTAGAATTGTTTTAACTTTCTTATAAAAATAAAACTTTCTATTATATCTATTATTGCATATGCAATCATTAATGAACCAATTAATGTTATGATTGCTCCACTATTTAGCATAATGTATATTCCAAATATAATCATTAAAATTGATAGCACTAAGCTAAATATCCATATTGATGAATTAAAACCTTTTATTTTAAGTGACAAATATGCTCTTGTTATTCCACTATATACAATCCAAGTTCCAACTATTATTCTAAGTATTGCTCCTATTGCATCTGTATAAATAATAGCTATAATTCCTGCAAGTGTTGCAATTAATCCACAGAATAAGTCAAAATTCAAATGTTCTCCTCTTCCTCTTCCTTTTACATAATTTACTAGTCTTGCAACTCCTATCATTAAAAATAATAGTCCGATTAAGCAGGAAATTAATTTAACTGCACCTTCGTGGAAAACACATAATATTACTCCAAATAGTCCAAAAATTATTGATATCAATATATTAGACATACCAGATTTTTTTAACAAATCTTTTATTGGATCCATAATATTATTCCTCCATATTATCTATTTTTTCCTCTCCGTCATCATCAACTTTTACTCCTTGAACATTTACAACAACTTTTTCTACTTTATTTCCTGTCATATTTTCTACTTCTTCTTTAACTTTAGCTTGAATGTTCTTTCCTACTTCTCTTATATTTACGCCATATCTTACAATAATGTTTATTTCTATTTTTACAGTATCGCCATCTGCTTCTACTTTAATACCTCTTGACATTTGCTTTTTACCACTTATCGCTTTAAGTCCTTCTGTAAAACCACCTGCCATTTTAGCAACACCATCAATTTTAGAAACAGCCATACCTGCTATTGTTGCAACAACCTCATTTGCTACATTAATTTCTTGTTCTAAATTTTTTTCTTCATCCATACGACTTACCTCCTATATATTATTTTTATATAAATTATTTCCATTATGTCTATTTATATAATAACTTAATTAACTTTATTTGTCAATTGGGATTGTTAGACGTCACACCAAGCAAAAATCCAAGATTTCGTTTGGAGCTATAATTGGATAAACATATTAAAAAGAAAAAAAAGGAACGTCCCTTTCTCCCTATTATATATTTTATTCTATTTCGATTGCACCAGTATATAATCCATAGTACATTCCTTTTTTAGCTAATAACTCATCATGGTTTCCTCTTTCTATAATATTTCCATGGTCTAATACCATTATTAAGTCAGAGTTTTTAATTGTAGAAAGTCTATGTGCTATAACAAATACTGTTCTTCCTTTCATAAGTTTATCCATACCATCTTGAACAATTTTTTCTGTTCTTGTATCTATACTTGATGTTGCCTCATCTAGTATTAATACTGGTGGATTATATAATGCTGCTCTTGCAATTGCTAAAAGTTGTCTTTGTCCTTGCGATAAGCCTTCTCCATCACCAGATATCATTGTATCATATGCATGTGGCAAGTGTCTTATAAACCTATCAGCATTTGCAAGTTTTGCTGCTGCAATTACTTCTTCATCAGTTGCATCCATATTTCCATATTTAATATTTTCTTTTATTGTTCCTGTAAATAGATGTGTATCTTGAAGAACCATTCCAAGTGATTTTCTTAAATCATCCTTCTTCATTTTATTTATATTTATTCCATCATATCTAATTTTACCTTCGTTAATATCATAAAAACGGTTTATTAGGTTTGTAATTGTTGTCTTACCAGCACCTGTTGGTCCAACAAAAGATACTTTTTGTCCTTCTTTTGCTACTAAACTTATATCGTGCAAGATTGTTTTTTCTGGTACATAACCAAATGTAACATTTTCAAATTCCACATTTCCACATAATTTGGTATATGTTGTTGTTCCATCTTCGTGTGGATGTTTCCAAGCCCAAAGTCCAGTTCTTTCTGTAGTTTCTGTTAATTTTCCATTTTCTTCTTTAGCATTTACTAATGTTACATAACCATTATCTTCTTCTACTGGTTCATCTATTAATTTAAACACTCTCTCTGCACCAGCTAATGCCATTGTTACAAAGTTTAATTGTTGAGAAACTTGTGCAAGTGGGTTTGTAAATGCCTTTATATATTGTAAAAATGCTGCTATACTACCAATTGTTAATACACCATTAACAGCAAATACACCACCAATAACAGCTACTAGTACATAACCTAAGTTACCAATATTAGCTATACATGGCATTAAAGTATTAGCATAAGAATTTGCTTTTGTAGTACTTTGGAATAATTCTTCATTTAGTCTATCAAATCTTTCCTTTGATCTGTCTTCATAACAGAATACTTTTACAACCTTTTGACCATTCATCATTTCTTCTATATATCCATCTACTTTACTGATATTCTCTTGTTGTGCAATAAAGTATTTAGAACTGTTTTTAGCAAAAAATTTAGAAACTATTACCATTATAACTACCATTATTAATACTACAACTGTTAAATATAGATTAGTTGTAAGCATTCCAACTAAAACTGATGCCATAGAAACTAAAGCAGAAAACACTTGTGGGATACTTTGGCTTAATGCTTGTCTTAATGTGTCTACATCATTTGTATATGTACTCATTGTCTCACCATGGCTATGGCTATCAAAATATCCTATTGGTAGTTTTTGCATATGTTCAAACATTTCTTTTCTTATTTTTCTTAATGTTCCATGCGTTATATTAATCATTAATCTATTATACACAAATGTACCAATTATACCAATAAGATATATTAATCCCATCATTAAAATTGCTTGTAATAATGGTGCATAATTAGGATTTTGATTTCCAATTAATGGTGTAATATATTCATCTATTAATGTTTGAATAAATTGTATTCCTATAACACTTGCTGCCGCACTTATTATTATACTAATTAATACAATTATAAATTGTAATTTATAATCACTTAAAGCATATTTAATTAATCTCATTAATGTATGTGCTCTTTTAGTTTTCTTTTTCATCTTTAGCATCATCTCCTCCCATTTGAGATTCATATACTTCTTGGTATATTTTGTTTGTTTTTAATAATTCGTCAGATGTACCTATTCCATCTATTCTACCATTATCCATTACAATTATTTTATCTGCATCTATGATTGAGCTTATTCTTTGTGCAATTATAATTTTTGTTGTATCTGGAATATCTTCTTTAAATGCTTTTCTTATTAATGCATCTGTTTTTGTATCTACAGCGCTTGTAGAGTCATCCAATATTAATATTTTTGGTTTTTTAAGTAATGCTCTTGCTATACAAATTCTTTGTTTTTGTCCACCAGATACATTTGTTCCACCTTGATCTAATACTGTTTCGTATTTGTCTGGTAATTCTTGTATAAAGCTATCTGCCTGAGCTAATTTACATGCTTCTACTAATTCTTCGTCTGTAGCTTGTTCATTTCCCCATCTTAAATTTTCTGCTATTGTTCCAGAGAATAATACATTTTTTTGTAAAACCATAGCTACTCCATTTCTTAAAGTTTCTAGGTCATAATCCCTAACATCTACTCCACCAACTTTAACAAATCCAGATTTTACATCATATAATCTTGGAATTAAATTAACTAAAGATGTTTTAGAGCTTCCTGTTCCACCAATAATTCCAATAACCTCTCCAGAGTTTATTTTTAGGTTAATATCTTCTAGTGGTAGCATTTCATTTGCTTTTGCATCATCATATTGGAAATCTACATCTATAAACTCTATACTTCCATCTTTTATTTCTTTTACAGTTTTTTCCTTATTCTTAATTGTTGGATCTTCTGTTAAAACCTCAACAATTCTTTCTGCTGATGATTCAGAAATAATTATCATAACTAATACCATAGAAAGCATTATTAAGCTAGATAGAATTTGCCATGCATATGTAATCAAACTAGAAAGTTGACCTGTTTGCATTGCTCCACCTACTATTGTTTGAGCTCCAAGCCATGATAATAGTAATATACAGCCATATATTGCAAGTTGCATAAGTGGACTGTTAAATAATACTATTTTTTCAGCCTTTTTAAATAATTTATATACTAATGAATTAACGTCCTCAAATTTTTTCTCTTCTAAATCTTCTGTTGCAAAAGATTTTACAACTCTAATTGCATTCAAGTTTTCTCCAACTACTCTGTTTAGTTCATCATATTTCTTAAACACCTTTTCGAAATATGGATGTGCTTTTATAGAAATAAATGCCAATAATATTGCAAGAGGTACCATTGTTACAACATAAACCAATGATAATTCCTTATTAATAGAAAATGCCATAATTAAAGCAAATACTATCATTACAGGACCTCTTACTAATGCTCTTATTATCATTTGAAAAGCCATCTGAACATTTGTAACATCAGTTGTTAATCTTGTTACTAAACTTGATGTAGAAAATTTGTCTATATTAGAAAAAGAATAATTTTGAATGTTATAAAACATTCCTTGTCTTAAATTTTTAGCAAATCCAGAAGATGCAACAGCTGCAAATCTACCAGAAAGTACACCAAAAATTAAAGACATAATTGCAGAAATTACTAACATGATTCCGATTCTTATAATATAATCCAAATCATTATTTTGAATTCCTATATCAATTATTCTTGCCATTAGATAAGGTATTACAACCTCCATTACAATTTCTAAAACAACCATAAATGGTGTTAAAATTGCATATTTTTTGTACTGTTTGACGTATTTTGCAAGTTCTTTAATCATCTCTTCTATTTCTCCTTTCTTTTTAGCACATTTGTTATTGTATCATAAAATAAAAAATTGTGCTAGCACTATTTTAATTTTTTTCTGTGAACTTTAGGGACGGAGCTTAAAGTTCAAATTTTATGTAAATTCAATTTTTATAAAATCTTTCACGACTTATTTAATATATTCTTTTTAAAGTTAAAAGCAGTGATAACTCACTGCTTTTAACTGTTAGATTATTCTTCTTCAACAAAATAGGGAAAAAAGGAACGTCCCCAAATCCCTATTGGAAGGAACATCCCAAAAATCCCTAATTATTCTTTAAATATTCTATATATTCTTCTAAGCAAAAGCCTAAATCATTCATTTCTTTTGCATATTCTGGGCCTACATATCTCCAATGCCATGGCTCATATTTTATTTTCGTTATATCTTCCTTATCTGCTGGATATCTTAATATAAAGCCATAATTTTCTGCATTTTCCATAAGCCATGTAAATGCTTTTTCGTTTTCGAAAGCATAATTAACATCGTTAAAATCCACTGCTAAACCTATGTTATGCTCACTTTTATATGGTTCTCCTATAGACCTTGCAGTTAATGCTTCTGCTTCTTCCATAGTTTTTCCTTGTTCTAAATACTCTTGTATGCTTTCTTCTATTAAGTGCTTCTGTTTTTTTGGATCTCTATATGTAGATTGTGCCCAAATGTGATTTATTCCGATAGCATTCATATCTAACATCATTTGTACTAAACTATCTATTGCTCTGGAATCAAATTGTCTAGCTTCATCTATACTAGAAAGTGGTGGAACATAATCTTTCGGCATTTCATTTTCATAATTTACTAACATTAAACGCCAATCACTAAGTTTTTTCAAAGATTCTTCTGAAGTAGCATGTTCTGTAGCAATAGTATTATCGTAAGTATTACCTTCTATAATCCCTTCTAAAAGATTATTTTGTGTAGAATTAAACATAGCATCAACTTCCTTACTTTGACCTAAATGGTTTAATATATACACTAATATTATACTAACCACCATTATAATTGATACTACAATTCTATATACAAATACTATTTTATTACTTTTGCTTTGTCCTATATCTTTGTTTTCCACCATTCTCACCTAAAATTATTTTTTTCTTTCTATATAATTCCATGAATCTTTACACATTTGTCTTAAATCTCTTTCAGCTTTCCAGCCTAATTCATTTTTTGCTTTTGTTGGGTCAGAATAGCAAGTATCTATATCTCCTGCTCTTCTAGGTGCTATTTTATATAGAACCTTCATTCCTGTAGCTTCTTCAAATGTTTTAACTATATCTAAAACACTATATCCTTTTCCAGTTCCTAAATTGTATATAAATAAGCCCTCTCCTTCTTTTTCTAATTTTTCCAATGCATTAATATGTCCTTTTGCTAAATCTACAACATGAATATAATCTCTTACACCAGTTCCATCTGGAGTATCATAGTCATTTCCAAACACAGATAATTCTTTTAAAGTACCATTTGCAACTCTTACGACATATGGCATCAAATTATTTGGAATTCCTTGTGGTTCTTCTCCTATTAACCCACTTTCGTGTGCTCCAATTGGATTAAAATATCTTAAAATTACTATATCCCAAGTATTATCTGATTTATATACATCTTTTAAAATTTGTTCTATAAATAATTTACTTGTACCATATGGATTAGTTGTTCCTCCTGTTTTACATTCCTCTGTAATAGGAATAACTTCTGGTTTGCCATATACAGTTGCAGAAGAACTAAATACAAATTTTTTAACATTATTTTCTCTCATAACATCTAATAATGTTAACGTACCAGAAATATTATTTGTATAATATTCTATTGGCTTTTGAACAGATTCACCAACAGCCTTAAATCCTGCAAAATTCATTACAGCTTCAATATTATTTTCTTTAAATACCTTGTCCAATTTTTTCCTATCAAGATAATTTAATTCATAAAACTTAAAATCTTTGCCTGTAATTTGTCTAATTGCATCTAAAACCTCTGGTTTACTATTAGAAAAATCATCAACTATAACAACTTCTCTATCTGCATTTAATAATTCTACTACTGTATGGCTACCTATATAACCTGCTCCTCCTGTAACTAAAATTGACATATTAATTCCTCCTTTTTATTACTAGCTGATTATTCTTCAGCATAAATATCTTTGTAAATTTCATAATCTCTTAATATTTTTCTAACATAATTATTAGTTTCTCTAAACGGTATGTTTTCTATATCTGAACCATCCTTTGAAATTGTTTCTTCTGTTAACCACTTATCTACATTTCCACTACCTGCATTATATGCAGTTAATGCAATTGGAATATTTTTATATGTTTCATATAGTGTCGAAAAATATTTAGTTCCAAGTTTTATATTTATTTCTGGATTTGTTAAATCTTCTTTATTATACTCCATTCCTAATTTATTTGCAGTGTCTTCTGCTGTTGCATCCATAAGTTGCATTAGACCTACTGCATTACTTTTAGAAACCACATCTGCTTTAAAGTTACTTTCAGCCTTAATTATTGCATATACTAACAATGAATCTATATCATATTCTTCTGCGTATTTTTCTACGTATTCCGAATACTTTTGTGGATAGATTTGTCTTATTATTATTTTATGTACTTCAAACACCCCAAATGCTAAATATATTATAGCACATATAAATAGTAATATAACTATTATCTTTAGTAATTTATTTGCCATTTTCTACCGTATGATATATCTATACCATACTCTCCTTTCTTCTAGATTTATTTGTATATACTTTGCTAATTAAAACTTCAAGTAACAATTATTTTAAATCATACCAATTATATGCTTCAGACACATCTGCTCTTAATGGTACTTTTAATTTTATTGCATTTTCCATAGATGTTTTTAATATATTTTTTACTTCTTCTTTTTCCTCTTCCTTAGTTTCTATTAAAAGTTCATCGTGTATTTGTAAAATTAATTTAGATTTTAATTTTCTCTCTTTTAGTTTATTAAATACGTCTATCATTGCAATCTTCATTATATCTGCTGCTGTTCCTTGTATTGGTGTGTTCATAGCAGCTCTTGCCCCAAATTGTCTTATATTAAAGTTTTTAGATTTTAGCTCTGGTATATATCTCCTCCTTTTAAATAAAGTTTCAACATACCCCTTTTCTTTTGCCTCTTCTACTATGTCTGACATAAATTGTTTTATTCCGCTATACTTTTCTAAGTATTGGTCTATATATTCCTTTGCCTTTTTTCTTGATACTCCAATTTGTTCTCCCAATCCAAAATCACTTATTCCATATACTATTCCAAAATTAACTGCTTTTGCATGAGTTCTTTGTTCTTTAGTAACCCCATTAATTGGTACTTTAAATACGCTTGCAGCAGCTTGTTTATGTATATCCTCATTATTATTAAAAGCTTCTATCATATGTTCATCATTAGAAATATGTGCAAGCACTCTTAATTCTATTTGTGAATAATCTGCATCTATAAATAAATGTCCCTCTTTTGGTTTAAATGCTCTTCTTAATTGCTTACCAAGTTCTATTCTGGTTGGAATATTTTGAAGGTTTGGTTCTGTAGAACTTATTCTACCTGTTGCAGTTATAGTCTGATGAAAATATGAATGAATTCTTCCTGTTACGGGATTTATATATGGTTTTAACCCTTCAACATAAGTAGAATTTAATTTAGTTAAGCTTCTATACTCTAAGATTTTTTCTATTACAGGATGTTCTTTCTTTAGTTTTTCTAAAACATCTACATCTGTCGAATAGCCTGTTTTTGTTTTTTTAATTACTGGCAATTCTAATTTTTCAAACAAAACTTCTCCTAGTTGTTTTGGTGAATTTATATTAAATTCTGTTCCACTTAAAGTATATATTTCTTGTGTTAATTCTTCTATATTTTGTTTTAAAGTTACTCCAAATTCTTCTAATTCATCCTTATCTATTTGTATACCTTCATATTGCATTTCTGAAAGTACCTCTACTAAAGGCATCTCAATATTATTAAATAAAGCTGTTTCTTCGAGTTTTTCTAGTTCTTCTGTAGTTTTTTCATATAATTTTTGAATCAAATAACAATATAGAGTATTTAAATATCTTTCATATTCATCATTATCAGCATTTTCCTCAAACAAATTAATTTGTTCTTGTTTTTTTATTCCTAAACCATTTAAATACTCATCCATATTGAAATCTAAATATTGATATGCTACATCTTGCATTTTGTATTTCATATTTGATGGATCTAAATCATATACTGCAACTTCCGCATCATAGATTATATTTTGTGGTAAAATTCCAAATTGTTTTAATAAAATATAATCTTCAGATGTCTTATACCCATATTTTTTAATTTCTTTATTTTCAAAAAGCTCTTTTAGAACATTATATGAGTTTTCTGATAATTTTATAAAATATGCTTTATTTTCCTCTTTGTTATAAAAAGAGAATGACTCGAATTCTTTTTTTATAATATATTCTGGCTTATTTACTTCTTTTGTAGAGAAATGATAAAATAATTCTTTAGTTTTTAATATTATTTCTTTAGCTTTATCTATGTCTATTTCTTGTACTTCATATTTTTCTGCTACTTCTTCTGGTTCAATTTCATCTTCTGAAGCCAAATTAAATCTTTCTATATATCTGTTAAAATTTAATTCTTTAAATAATTTTAAAACCTCTGGCTTATCCCATTCTTCTACTTTAAATTTTTCTAAATTTTCTTCTATAGGTGCATTTATGTTTATTGTACCTAGTTCTTTTGATAAAAAAGCTAAATCTTTATTTTCTAAAATTCTTTCCCTTGTTTTACCTTTCACATCCTCTGCTTGTCCTGCTTCTAATAATTTATATAGATTTTCTACATTCTTATATTCTTGAATAAGTTTTAATGCTGTCTTTTCTCCTATTCCGGGAACTCCTGGGATATTATCTGAGGTATCACCTTGAAGACCTTTTACTTCTATTAATTGTTTTGGTTCTAAATTATAAATTTCTTCTACTTTAGCTTTATTAAAATCTTCTACTTCTGTCTTTCCCATTTTGGTTCTTGGTATTCTTATAGTTACTTTATCTGTTGCAAGCTGAAATGTATCCCTATCTCCTGATAAAATCGTTACATCCAAACCTTGTTTTTCTCCATAAACAGATAATGTTCCTAATATATCGTCACCTTCATACCCTTGCTTTTCTACAATATCTATTTTCATTGCTCTTAGAATTTCTTTAATTATTGGCATTTGACATGCAAGTTCATCTGGCATACCTTTTCTATTTGCTTTATACCCATCATACATTTCATGTCTTTTCGTAGGTCCTTTTAAATCGAAAGCTACTACCAAATATTCTGGTTTTATGTCCTCTAATATTTTAAACAGAATTGCTAAAAAACCATAAACTGCATTTGTTGGTGTTCCATCTTTTGACTGTAGCATCTTACTTCCCATAATTCCATAAAAAGCTCTATTTAAAATACTGTTGCCATCTATTAATACTAATTTTCCCAAAATAAACCTTCTTTCCTAATACATATAACATTCTATTACTAATGTATTATCTACTATTCCATAACCATTTTCGTTTTCTTGTTTAAGATATTCTGTTAATAAATCTTTGGTTAGATTTACTGTTTCTAAATTTCTTCTCGTATAAAAATTTAAAACCCCAGCTGCAGCCCAGTCACATCTAACTGCATTATATGTTACTACAGACTTTCTTGAAATATTTTCAAAATATGTTTTATTTGCTTGTCCTTTAATCGTGTATATTGCTATATTCTTTACTTGTTCATTTGTTGTACTTTCATAATTTTTCATATAGTTTTCTATTGTTTGAACTTCTTCTTGTTCATATTTATTAACTAATTTATGTTCATATGTAACTATTATACAATTATATATACTAATAAAGCTATAAATTATTAAAATTAATGCAAATATTTTTCTAAAGATTTCGTCCTCATTTTCCATAATTAGACAAATTAAAACAAAACCCAGCATACTTCCAATTGAAAAATGTAGTCTTCCAGTATAAAAACTTGATAATGTACCTAGTGATACTACAAAACCACATATTACACTTACAATTATTATACTTATTTCTTTTATTGTTAAAAAATTTTTACTCTTAGTCTTAATATCATAAACTAATGAACATATTAATATAACACTTAAAAAAATATATAATAAATTAGTTGGAAATAATCCAATATTATCCTTTAAAATAACCGAAAAATTACTAATAATATATTGTAAATTTGTAAATATATCAGTTATACTACCAACCCTAGTTTGCTGCTCTCCTGTTATATCTCCAATAACATTAACTATTAGCATATTAATACATATCCCAATAAGTGCACATGCACCCGCTATAAATACATCTATTAAAATCTGCTTTATATTTGTTTTTATATTTTCTTTTGAACCTTTTAATTCCACTTTATTTTTTAACAAACTAAAAACAAAAGTTACTATAATAAGAAATCCTGCTGTTCCCTGATATGCTATAACTCCTATTATAGCTAAAATTAATGCTATGCTTTTATTTCTTATTCCTTTGTTATTAACTATAAGATCTGCAGAATATATAAATGCTAATAAACTTAGTGCCATTACAATTGCTTCTACAAAATACATATTCTCTATATACATAAAATTGAATATTGTAAAAAACGAAGCAATTGTAATTAATATCTCTTTCTTTAAATTTGATTCACTATTTTTTAAAATTATATTCTTTAATTTTATAACACAACCAGCAGATATTAGTAGTGCTCCTAATAATGTTCCAATTACATAAATTTCTATTGATACATTAAGTTTTGCACATATCATAGTAATAAGATACATTATTAACCTGCCATCTTTTAAGGACCAATTTGTAGCATAGGTTTCATATCCTACATTCATAATATTATATGTATCTGAAGCATAATGCATACTAATCCAGTTAATATACATTAGAATTGCTAATATAAATATTCCAAAAAAGATCAAGAAGTCTTTTTGTCTTTTTTTCATATCATCACCTAAATTTTAAATATATGCTAAGAAATATAAAATGTCATCCATTATTACAAAGTTTCCTTCATATCCTAAATTTCTTTTAGCTGCATATGCATAAAACAATTCTTTATTTGGATATGCTTCTAGATAGTTATCTGCAAAATCTCTTCCTGTATAAAAATTAATTGTACCTATTGCAGACCATGTACATGCAACACCATCATATGTAAGAACTGATTTGTTCTTTATTTCTTCAAAATACCCATATTTTTTCATGTTAGATAATTTAAAATATCTGGCCTCTGTAATTTTTACATTATTTTCTCTTTCATATGTTTCTATATATTCTTCTAATCCTTCACACTGCTTCCTTTCTAATTCATTTACTTGTTTATGTTGATATAGTAAAGAAATTGTATTTACTATTGTTATAAGATTATAAGCAATTAATGTTGTAATAATTAAATATTTAATGATGGTCTCTTTTTCAAAAATGCTTGTTTTACAAAATAGATAAATAAAAATAACTCCTATTAAAGAACCAACAGGTACATGAATTCTTCCTGTATCGTAACTTGCAATACTAACAATACACATTGCAAAAGTTATAAGCATAGTTAATACAAAAAGAAATATTATATTAAACACTATACCATTTTCCTTTGTTTGGACTTCATAAATTCCAGCCATAAGTGTAATTATTAATACAAAAATCATCATTAAATAATTAGGAAATAAACCACAATTACTTATAAACATAGTATTAAATACCATTGTGCCAAATCTAGACAAAACATAAATAAAATTTTCTAGTAAATTTTGTATTCCGTTTAATCTTTTTTGGGTAGTTCCTGCAAGATATGTTGCAATATCAATTTGAATTAAATTAGCCACAAATGAAATTATTGTAATTAAGATTATTACCCCAAAATCTTTTAATATTTCTTTTATATTTTTTCCATTTTTGGCTATAGAAAATACTACTCCATATAGTGCAAATAACCCTATTGTACCTTGATAACAAAAAGTTGCTATTATGGCTAATATTCCTGCTTTAAGTGCATATAATTTCTTTTTATCTACAATTTGTTTTACTGCCAATATATAAAATAATACACTAAATCCCATAACTGCAGCTTCTACAAAATATAAATTTTCTACATACATAAAATTAAATATCGTACAATATGATATTAAAATTGCAATAACTTCTTGTAATTTTGTTTCTTTTTTGCAAAATTTCATTATCATATTTTTAAGTACTATAACTGCTATACACGATATTATTAAACCAATAACAGTTAAAGTTATTACATAAACATTAATAGGAATATTTATTGTATTTGCAAACATTCCTATTAAAAACATAAATATTCTTCCATCGCTTAAAGAATTATTTATTGCATATTTTTCATATCCTATATTCATTATATTATACGTATCTGTTGCATAGTGCATTGATACATAATTCCAAAAAACAACCCCAGTTATTACAAATAAAATAAAAAATAGTATTAAGTTTTTTGTTCTTTGTTTCATGCCTTCTCCTTATTCTTTTGTAATTCTAAATTTAAATTTTCCTTACAATCATATAATTTTTTTATAAAATATTCAAGTGCTATTTATAATCTTTTTATATACAAAAAGAAGAAACGGAAGGTTTCCCTTCCTTCTCTTCTTTAATCTACTCTATACTAATCTTAAGTTTTATTCTTCTATGCTTTATTTCTTCATAATTTATGATATCTTTTCTTCTATAAACTGACAGTATAACTGCAACCATTAATATATTAATAATTAATTCTATCCTTCCATATGATAAAAATGGCAAATTAAAATCTCCCTTTGGCATAATATTAAAATTCATTAAAATATTAAATAAACTCTCTAAGATAAAAATACTACTTATTCCTATCACTAGTAATTTTCCTTCCATATCTTTTGTTTTTCTACTAGTGATGATCATTTTTGTATAAACTAGACAAATTGCTACAATTATTGCTCCGGTTACTATCCAACCATAATTTGCCAATATTGCTAAAATCGCATATTGGGTACCAGTATATATTTCTCCAGCCTGTCCCATATCATCTGCGTTGCCAAAAGGTTGTGCTGTATTTATAATTAGTTTTTGGCTAATACCAATATATCCTCTACCATCTGGTTCTAGTTCTGGATAAAATGAAATTAAAAAGCTATTCCTTAAATCGGAATTCGATATTATTATAAATGTTGAAACTAACAATAATATTATAGGTACAGACCATAATAATATTATATTTCTACGCTTATTTTGACTATTTAATAGTATCTTTACAGTTGATACTATTAAATAAACTAGTCCTAAAATTATTGCTGCAGAAACATTTTTTATTGTACACATTAATACTAATGAAAGTACTGCTAAAGCACAAATTTTTAAATAATGTAATTTAATGCTTTTCTCTTTTGGTTCTTCGCTTAAATTTCCTACAAAAGAAACTACATATAAAGGTATAAGCAGAACAGAAGCTAATACAGATATCCCAGCAAATCTAAAGTATTTTATTCCGTTTAATTGAACTCCAAAAAATAATGTATATATATTTATTAAAATTGCAAATAAATAAAAATATTTTGAAAACCCTAACATTTTTTTATAATTCAAAAAATATATTGGAATAGCACACACTATACCTATAAACAATGCACGAATAAATTTTACCATAAAATTAGCTAAATTATTTGAAGTAACCTCATTCGTTGTTTTTATAAATGAAACCATAAATCCAAATATTAATAATATTCCAATTAGTATAATCAATTTCCAATCTAATTTTGGTTTATGTATTTTGTTTAAACTTTTTCCTATTAATTTTGCATCCCCCATTTCTGCTACAACATTATCTTCTGCTATGTCATCAGCTAATCCTTCTGCCTTAAAATCTTCCTTTAACTCTTGCATATGATTTTCTAATTCATCAGCTATCCCTTTTTGAACAGGCTTATATTTTATTTCATTACATACATTGTTTATAAAATCTCTAATTTGCATAAGAAACTCCTCCTATTACATCATTAATACCTTTACTAAAAATTTGCCACTCTGTCTCTTTTTCATTTAAATATTTTTTTCCTTTTTCTGTTATAGTATAATATTTTCTTTTTTTAGCTGTAGTTTCATCCCAATATGATGTAATTAAATTTTTTTCTTCTAGACTATGTAATATTGGATATAGTGTTCCTTCTTTTAAGTCAAATACATTTTTTGATTTTTCTTTTAATTTTTTTATCATATGATATCCATACATATCCTCATTCTTTAGCAAATTCAAGATTAACATATCAGTACTTCCTTTTATTAATTCTTTATTTATTTTCATATTTCCCTCCATTCTATGCATCGGATTGCGATGTATTTTTATACATAGTATATCTATGTATAAAAATAGTCAATACTTTTTTAAAAAAATTTTTATACGCAAAAAGGAAGGTTTCCCTTCCTTCTTTTATTCTATCTATCTAATCTTTTTAATACATAAATTTTCTATATTAACAACTTTAGTTGCTAAATCTTTATAAAAACTCGCTTCGTGAGAAACCAAAATAACAGTTCCTTTAAATTCTGTTAGAGCATTTTGTAGTTCTTCTTTTGTATCTGCATCTAAATGATTAGTAGGCTCGTCCAATATTAGTAAATTACAAGGTTTTAGTATTAATTTGCATAACTTAACCTTTGCTTGTTCCCCACCACTTAGTGTAGAAATAGGTTGCATAACATGTTCTCTTTTTATTCCACAATCTGCTAAATGTTTTCTAACTTGTTTTTGTGTTAATTTTGGGAATTCTCTAGAAATTATATCCAGTGGAATATCTTGGGGATCTTCCCATTTTAAATCTTGTTCATAATACCCTATACTCTTAATTGTTTCTGAAAACTTAAAATTTCCAGAAATAGGTTTAATTTCTCCCATAATAGTTTTTAATAATGTAGATTTTCCAATCCCGTTAAATCCTGTTATAACCAATTTTTCTTCATTCTGCACATCAAATTTCATTTTAGGAAGCAGTGGATAATAGTATCCTACTTCTAAGCCATTTACTTCTAATATTACTTGTGCAGTACTTTGTATACAATTAAAACGAAAATGAGGTTTACTTGTAAAAGATGGTTTTTCTATTTTTTCCATCTTCTCTAATTTCTTTTCTCTACTTTTAGCCATCTGAGCAGTTGAGGCTCTAACCTTATTTTTTGCAATGTAATCTTCTAGTTTTTTAATTTCTCTTTGTTGTGAATTATATTGTCTTATATAATCTTCTCTTAGAAATTCTTTTTGTTTTAAAAAGCTAGAATATGTTCCTTTATATTTTCTCATTTTATTAAATTCTATATCACAAATACAAGTTGTAACTTTCTCTAAAAAATCAAAATCATGTGATACAATTATAAATGCTCCTTTAAAAGTTTGTAGATATTCTGAAAGCCATTCTACGTGTTCTTTATCTAAAAAGTTAGTTGGCTCATCTAGTACCAAAACTTCTGGATTCTGTAAAAGTAATTTTGCTAAAATTACTTTAGCTCTTTGCCCACCACTTAAGTTTTTTAGACAATTTTCCATTCCAAGTGCAGTTATGCCCAGTCCACTTGCAACTTTTTGGATAGTACTATCTATTGCATAAAAATTTCTTTCTTCCAATTCCTCCTGATATTTAGAAACTTTATTTAGTATAGTTTCATTATAATTTTCTGCCATTTCCTCATATAATTTATTTAATTCTTCTTCTAATTTATATAAATCTTTAAATGCTGTTCTTAAATAATCAAAAATTGTTTGTTCCTCTTCTACTATTGCATATTGATCCAAACTACCTATTGTGATTCCATTCTGCCATCTTACTGTTCCCTTATCTGGCAAAATTTCTCCTAATAATATTTTTATTAAAGTACTTTTTCCTGCTCCATTTTGACCTACAATCCCCATATGTTCGCCTTTATATAGCTCAAAAGAAGAATCTTTATATAATAATTTATCTCCAAATGAATGTGTTAAATTTTCTAGTTCTAATAGTGCCATTTTTTCCTCCCAAATTGCGGTCAATATGTAATTTATATTTCTATAAAACCATTTCTACTCCATAACCAAAGTGGAGTGTGTACATCTATAGGCTTATACTTCGTATCATTTAATAGTTCCTGCCATCTTTTTATTACAATTGATTGAACATTGCTAGAATTAAATTCCTCATTACTAATTAATCCTAACTTTAATGTAGCTTTACACACATGTGTATCTGGTGCTACTGTTAAATGGTCTATATTTTTATATTTTCTATCTGTATATTGATAAATTACATATAACCAATAATTACATATTTTTGTTCCTGATAAATACGGAAATTTTTTCTTATTTTTTACTTGAATAAACGCTCTAATTTTATCTACATCATTGCCAAACATATCAAATAATTTTCTTATATCACCATCAAATAATTCTATAAAAGTATTACATAGTTTTATCCAAATTTCGGTTTGTTTCTGTTTTTGTAATGCCACTTTATATTTTGTTAATGCTTCTTGTACATCTTCAAATTTTTTAGTTACGCATTTTTTTGGTTCAAATACAAATTTTGTTTTACAATCCTGATATGTTTGTAATGTACTTTCCCATAATTTATATGAATTTCTTTGATAATTTAATGCCATCGGTAATGTAAAATATAAATAATTTTCTAGTGATGCTTTTTCTAAGTTAGGATTAGCATCTTCTGGCATTATTTCTCCTCCTAGTTTTCCTTCTTTATACATTTTAATTAATATTTCTACTTTATCTAAAATTTCTTCTTTTTCCATATTTACCTCACTTTATTTTACATATAGATTATACAAATTTTTTTAAAGTTTAGCAAATATTTTGCTAGTTTATTATTCTTTATACTTTGCTAGTCACTATTCTAAATATTGTTTTTATTTACAGAATATGGTATAATATAAGTTAACCTATAAACAATTTAAATATTTTTCATCAGGGGTTTTTCCCCTTTAAGGAGGTACAGTATATGAAAAAAGTGATTTTACTTTATGATTCAAGAAATCGGAACGAAAAATTAAACGATATGGTTAAGCTCTTGACTCATACTCTGAACGAAGCTGGAATAGACTGCACAATAGAAACTTGTGCAATATTCAACGCTAAAGCTCAGTTAGAAGAAGAGTATGATATGGTAGCTGGATATCATATCGATACCGATGTAGAACTGTCATTTTGTCAAAAATTTGTAAACAAATATCTACATTTTTTTGACAGCCACCACTGCTTTTCTTTTGCAAATGTAACAAAGCGGGAAGAAATGGGTGGTTACAACGTTTATACAATTTCACCGATTTCTGTAAATTAAAACACTTTTCCCCGCGGAGTCAATTTACTAGAATAATTTTACTTGATTGACCCTGCGGGGCTTTCTTTTTTATATAATATAATAATCAATTAATTTTATCTTACTAGAAATCCATTCATCTTTTGTTCTAAATTCTTTAAACAAATCTGTAGATAAATACTTTTTATTATCATCTGCAAATATAGTAACTACTGGTTTATCTATTTTTTCATTTAATAAAATACTTCCTATTAAATTTGCTCCTGAAGAAATCCCAACTCCCAGACCTAATTCCTTTGCCAATTTTTTAGCCATATTTATTGAATCATCATCATTTACTAATAAAACATCATCTATTTCATTTTCGTCTATTAAATCTGGCACAAATTCATCACCAATACCTTCTATTTTATGAGTTCCATTACTCTGTATAGTTTTATGATATTTCAAATTAGTAATTAGAGGCATTTTATCTGGCTCTATTGCTACTATTTGTAAGTTTTCAAACTTTTCTTTCAATCTTTTACCAGTTCCCATTAAAGTACCACCAGTTCCAACACCAGACACAAAACCATATATATTTTCTGGAACTTGAGCTATAATTTCTTTTCCTGTTGTTTCATAATGTGCTAAAAAATTATCATTATTTGCAAATTGATTAGCTAAAAAACCTTTTTTAGCCATGGCTAACTTTTTTGCCTCTTCTATACATCTTATAAATCCTCCCTCTTCTTTTGAATATAGAAGTACTTCTGCTCCATATCCTTTCATTAAATCTATTCTTTCTTTGCTTACCCAATCAGGCATAAAAATATATACTTTGTGCTTATATTTCTTTCCTATTGCAGCTAATGAAATTCCTGTATTGCCACTTGTTGCTTCTATTATTGGCATATTTTCTTTTAAAGTTCCTTTTGCTTTACCATTTTTTAATATGTAAAAAGCCACTCTATCTTTTATGCTTCCAGTTAAATTATAGTACTCTAATTTAGCATATATGTATTTTGGTCTATTATTAAATTCATAATTAATTTTTATCATTGGTGTATTACCTATAATATTTATACTTTCCACCAAATCATTCCTCCTACTAAAAACAAGAAAAACTATATACATTAAAGTATATAGTTTATGTATTATATGAGTTATACATAATTTATGTAACTGTTTAATATTTTTTAGGACTTAAATTTATTTCTTAACTTTTCTAAAATTCTAGTTATAAAGTTTTTCTTATATTCAATTATTTCTTTATTATCATTTTTAACATTTTCTTGTTTTTTAAATATATTATTTGGATCATATTTTTGCTTAATATATTCTGCATAAATTGAATCATTTTTATTCCAACTCTCTTGAAGTTGCTGTTTTTCTTCTTCTGTTGCCAAATAACTATAATAAATTAATGTAATTAAATCTTTTCCCGTTTCTGAAATTTCTTGTTCACTTAACTTTTTATTAATGTCTATCTTTATGCAATTATTTGAATTAGTTGCTAGTTCCTTTAACTTTATCATAAAATCGGTAGGAATCTTTGCTACAAATTTCGGATTAATATACTCACAAATACTTAAGACTTCATTTGCAGCATTACTAATCTCTATCTGTTCCATAATCTTTTTCCTCCATTCTTTTTATCGAAAAGATACTTTTTAATTTTGATTGTAAATTAGCTAAACGACTTGTCCTGCTATTTGATGCAATTTTCTGTATTTCTTCAATTCCAAAATTATTAGGTATATCTTGAACACAATCAAGTTTTTGAGTTTTTCCAAACTTTGTCTCTTTAGATTTCTCTTGAATTGCTTCCAAAAAACCTTCAAAAGTATATACTTTATCCGAATCCAACCCCGCTTCATTTATCCATTTTTTAACTTTAGGCGTATTTTCTGGAGTTGTAAATATAGCAAATAACCTAGATGGATCTTTTTTAAAATCTACTGCTTTCATAACATTTGGAAAATCAATATCTGTTTCCGGGTTAGGTGTTAATGCAAACACACACCCACAAGGTAATGAACGCTGGTATGAAATAAGATCTGAAAAAAAGGAAATTGTTGTATCGATTGTTTCTATATTCGAAGCAGAAATTTCACCACTTAAATCAGTTGATTTTATATATCCATTATATCTATCAGCTGTTGATGTAATTCTACCTGTTTTTATTATCTGCTCTGCATAATAAATTGTTGTTCCATGAAATCTTAAATCTAAATCGTCTGGAAACACTTCTCGTAATTTATTAACAAAATTGTCATATTGATAATTTCTATATCCTATATCTAATTGATTACCAGGTCTAATAAATTTTAACTGTAATTTTGATTCATCAACATTATATTTCCATCTTTGCACTTCATCATAAGCATGTTTATATTCCTTTGAGTCAAGAGTATACACAGTTTGTACTTTTTTCAACCTATCCATTGCTTGCTCTAAATAATTAGTATATCGTTTAGCATTATTAATAAGTAGTTTTTTATCAGCTTTATATTGTTTTTGCGAATTATCGTCTTTTTGTTTCGTTTGCTTAATCATAATTAAATCTCCTAATTACTTTAAAATTGATTTTGCCACAACCTAGTCCTTCGTTAATATTTTTATTTATTTGCATTTACAATAGTTTTATTAATTAAAATATTATCTCCTACTAATTCTTTAATATCTTTATTTAATTCTTCTTCTTCATCTTGTGATAAACTTCCATTTAATGTAACTGTAACTATTATTGTTTGATTATCATTATTATTTGTTGTAATTGTTTTATTGTTTGTTATAGAAACATCTTGCACAGTTGAATGTTTATTTTTCAATTCTTCTAAAATTTTATTTTTATCTAAATTTGTTGTTTGCTTAATTTCAGAGATATCTGTATTCTGCTTTGCTTCTGTTAGAGTTGAAAATTCTTCTGTATTCTTTTCTTTTTTATATTCTTCTATCTCTTCTTTTGTAATTCCTTCTTCAACTTCTGTTTGTGTTATTTTTAAATTCATATCTTGTAAATTATATTCACTTAATTTATTTGTAAGATTCATTATCTCTTCTTCATCTAATACTTTACCTATAAGTACTAGCTTTATTTCTTTACTTTGTGTATCAATATTTGATTTTACAATTTGTGTTTCTGGATATGTAAATTCATTATTTAAATATTTTTGTACATTTCCTTCTATAACACTTTTTACTACTACTGGATATGCTAATATTATACTTGGAATTATTGTAATTATTGCAATTATAATTAAATCTCTTTGTATTTTTCTTGTTTCTTTTGCAGTTTCACCTTTTTTCTTTGGCATCTTCATTATTCTAAATACTATCATTGATGAAACACATATGAAAAATGCATTTATAAAAAACATATAAATTGCCCCAAGAAAATAATTCATGTTTAACATTGATATCCCATAACCAGCTGTACAAAGTGGTGGTACCAATCCTGTTGCTATTGCAACTCCAGGTAAGATATTTCCTTTTTCTTTCCTAGTAACTCCAATTCCACCTGCAAGACCTCCTGTTATTGCTATAATAACATCCCAAATTGTTGGAGCAGTCCTTAATAATAGTGCTGATGACGGAGTAGATATTGGTGTTATTAAAAAATATATTGTTGATGTTGTTAAGCTTATTGCCATTTGAATACATAATGCTACTAATGCTCTTTTAAAATATTTCATATCTCCAGTTGCTAAGTTATATCCCATTCCTATAATTGCTCCCATCATAGGAGAAATTAACATTGCACCTATAATCATTTCTACAGAATTCATGTTTAAACCAACACATGCAATTATTATTGCTAAAATTAATATGCACATATTGGTACCTTTTAGTTTTGATCCTGAAATAATATATTCTTTTATCTCTGCTTTTGTTGCTTTATTTTCATTTATACTAAATACATCTTTAAAAAAGTTTTTTACTGATTCTTTTGACATTTCTTCTCCTTTTTATCCTTTTCTTTAGTTTTCTATATTTATATATAATTTATATTTAAAATTCATATATTGATATTTTCTCCGGCCTTAAGTTCATATTCATCATTTGCTTTAATATACCATTAGGCACATCAACAATTGTCTCTTCATCAATTAATATAGCTGAACTATTTTCTTTAACCAGAGGAGCTCCTGTTCCCAATAATTTTATTTGCATAACTTGTACTCCAATAAATACATTAATATTTCTTCACTAAAGTATATTCTTTATCCTCATTTTGAACTTTTTTTCCATTTAAGTAATCAAAACCAAATTTACGATAAAATTCACATGCATATACAGAAGAAGGTATAAATAATTCTTTACAATTTGCTTCTTTTGCAATACTTTCTATATTTTCTATTAATTTTTTACCTATTCCTTGATGATGTTCTTGTAATTTTACAAATACTGATAATATAATATATTTTGTGTTTGTTGTATCACCATTATATTTATCAATACTTGCAGTTCCCGCAACTTTTCCATTTTTTAATGCTACTAAACTTTTAAACCTTTTAGGAAATTTTGATTTAATTTCATGTTCTGTAAAATGCTTAGCAATTCTATCTATTACTTCTTTTCCGTGATCTTTAATATTTACTTTATATATGTTGTCTAATATTATTTCTGATAATTCTTTTGCATATTCAGCTTTATAATCTACAATTTCAATCATTTATTTTTCCCCCATAAATTCTTGGTGTTATAATAACATAAGAGCAGATAATTTTCAACAAACTATCTGTTCTTATACTATACTTTAAGTTTCTTGTATTTCTTCTACTTTTTTATAAAGTTCCAAAATATGATTGTATTTTTTCAATAGCTGCATTTATGCTTTTATTTACATTTAGCAAATCTTCTTTTTTTATAATCTCTTTTACTATATTCCATAAATATTCTGTTAATTTTTCATCATCTTCTACTCCTATTAATGCTCTTTTCAGTCAGTTTTAAACATATAACGAGTCTTTAGATTTTCAAAGCCTAGTTCTTGATAAAATTTATTTGCAGGCATACCATACCAACATTCTAATTCTATTCTATAATTTAATTTTTTTAGTTCGTTAATAACTTTTCTTCCAAATCCCTTGCCTCTATATTCTTCTTTTATAAAAATATTTTTTAAATACAGAACTTCTTTATTATCGATTTCTGATTTTTCTATTTTATATTCCATTATTCCTATAATTTTTTTATCATTAATAAGAAGAAATTGATGATAGCCTTTTATTCCAACATATCTTATAGCTTTATCAAAATCATATTTTTCTACCATTTTATCATTTATTCCTAATTTATTAGCATAATATTGATGTTCTTTTATTAGCTCTACTTTATATTTACCAAATTTTTCAATTTCATCTTTACTTGTTACTTCTTTTAACATATTTTTCTCCTATATAAACTTGTCATTTTAATTGCACCAATCTTTTTTTACAATAGTAGATGATTTAGAATATAGATATGGCTCTATTTCTCCTAATTCATGTTTGTCTGATGAAGTTAAATATTTGTAAAAAATAAAATTATAACTATTTTCTTCATCTGAATCAGTTACTAGATTTGCGACAAATGTAATTTTATTATATCTTTCGCCATATGTATTTTTTAGATTTTCCTCCATACTAATTTCTTTGTATTCAACTTCTCCATTTAGTATATTAGAAATTTCTTCTTCTACTCTTTTATAATCGTCTTCTGATAATTCGCTTTCAATGTAATTATTGTCCTTTACTTTAATATCTGCTTTTTTATCCGGCTTCGTTGTTGTAATAAAATCACTGCTGAATAATGATACTCCAAAAATAATTACAAAAACCATTACTATAATGATTATCGGCATAAGTACAAGTTTTCCTTTACTCATATGGGCATCTCTTGCTATTGCTTCTAAATTTTCTTTTCTTTCTTTCCTAGTACTTATAAATATAGCTATAATTAACAAACATGCTAAAGCTCCATACATTATTACTATGCATATAAATTTCCAGTTTGCTTCAACTAAGCCAATTAATAGCAATGAAACTATCGTAGCAATATAAATTAATATATTAGCAATCATATTAATTTTATTATTCTTACTTTTTGCTATTTCGTCAGTCATTTCCAGTTGTTGATTCACTAAAAACAAACTTGAAATACTACCTGAAGCATTTGATATTATACTAATTGATAATATAATTCTATATGCCCTAGCTAATTTTATATCTTTTTTATTTTTGAAATTTATAATTGTTTTTATTATATAACTAATAAAAAGTATGGTTGGCCATATTATAAGTGCTACACCTATTAGTTGTCCCTCTAACTTCATTCCTAAAACTTCAACTATTAAAGCGAATAAAATATATGAACATATCCATCCTCCAAAAGTTATTAATATTTTTTTCAAAATTGCCATTATTGCATCCCCCGTTTATTATATATATATTTCTTCATTTGTTATTCTATTTTTCATCTCGTACATATTTACTCTTAAGAGCAATCTCTTAAGTAATTAAGAAATAATCTTTAATTATATCGTTTCTTCATTTAAATTTCTACATACTTTAACATACTTAATTCTTTTGTCTTCCATTTTCTCAATTTTATATGTTAAATTTTCGTCTTCAATAACTGGATATTCATTTTCATTAGGTATTCTTCCTAGCTTTTCAAGTAGATACCCAGATAATGTTTCATAATCTCCTTCTGGTAATTCTATATCAAATACTTTTTTTAGCTCATATAAAGAAACAGTTCCATTAAGAATAAATGTATTATCGTCTATTTTTTTAATTTCTAACTCCTCTTCATCATATTCATCAAATATGTTGCCAACTAATTGCTCTAATATATCTTCCATTGTAATTAAACCTGCTGTTCCACCATATTCATCTATAGCTATAGCCATATGCACTTTATTCTGTTTCATCTCTCTGAATAGCTCATCAATATCTTTTGATTCTGGTACAAAATATGCCTCTCGCATTAATTCCTTTATCTCTATATTTTCATTATCTTTCAATGGCTTTAGTATATCTTTAACAAACAATATTCCCTTTATATCATCAATACTTTCATCATAAACAGGTATTCTACTGTATTTTAATTCATCTATTTCATCTAATTGTTCTTTTAACCTTTTATTTATATCAATAGCAAATATATCAATCCTTGGAGTCATTACTTCTGACACAATCATATCATTGATCTCGAATACATTATTAATTAGCATTTTTTCTTCTTTCTCTATTGTTCCTTTTTCCTCTCCCTTATCAATCATCATTTTTATTTCTTCTTCTGTTACAACTTCTTCTTCTCCCTCTCCAACTCCAAATAATTTTGAAATCATATTAGTAGAAAATGTAAGTAGTTTTACAAAAGGTGCTGTTATAACTGATATTCCCTTAATAACACCTATTGTTGAATATGAAATTTTTTCATAATATTTCATTGCTAATCTTTTTGGAACCAATTCCCCAAATACCAAAGTGAAAAAAGAAAGAATTATTGTAATAATAAAAATCGAAATACCTTTCCAGACATCAATGCTTATTGCAGGAATAGTATTATTTAATATTGGTGCTAATTTATCCGCAAATGCATCTGATGCAAATGCACTTGATAAAAAACCTGCAAGTGTTATTCCTATTTGTATTGTTGCTAAAAATTTACTTGGTGATTTTAGCATTTTCAATATTTGCTTTGCCTTTTTGTTTCCATTTTTTGCTTCTTTTTCTACTTTTGTATCATTTAAAGATATAAAAGCTATTTCTGAAGCTGCAAAATATGCATTTAACAAAATTAAAATAATTAATAATATTATTTGAACTAACATTTATATTTTCCTCTTTCAAAACATTGTTTTATATATTAACACAACTATATGTAACATTAAACATTTTTGCAATTATACATTAATATTCTTTTAACTTTTTTACTAAATCATAACATTTTCTATATATTTTAGATTCTTTACTATATCTGTTTTCAATATCTTCTAGTCTTTTGTCATAACCTACATCATTACCATAACAGTCAACCTGCATATCTGCTTGATTCAAAATATTCAAATACTTTGATGTAAATTCTGTATCGTTTTCTCCATGATAATAAATTTCTTTCCAATATTTAAAACCACTTTTTCTTAATAGTTCTCCTCCAATTTTATTATGATTTATTCCGTTTTCTGTAAATTCATATCCAATATCATGGTTATAACCTATTAGAAAACATATTTTCCTTTCACTTTCAGTTAAATTCATCTTTTCTGCTATTTCTACCATTTTTCTAGCTACTGCTATAGAATGTTCTAATCTGTATTTATCCATAATTTTACCCTCTAAACTATTTATTATTTTTTGTAACTAAATTTTACTATTAATATCTTTATATTAAAGTATAAGTTTCTTCAGGAGTTTGATTTTTATTCCATATCCCCAATTATCTTCATTTTACTATAATTTTTTTAATACAATGAAATATTATATATTTTTCTTATCTTTCTTTATCTTATTCCTATATCTATCTTCTTCTGTGCTTTTCCTATTTTACCTCACATAATTGTGTATCCTGTCACTACTGGTCTAAATGCTTAATAATAAAGCTTATATTTTCTTTTCGTTCTCTCTTTAAATTAGACAGATAACTTTAATGTTATCTGCCTTACTTATTGTAATTTGCGTAAATGACTAATTTACGAAAAATAGATAATTTTAAATATCTATTTTATTTTGAATATTTACCCCTTATTCTTTCTAATATATCAATTTGCTTTTCCATATATGATACCGTACAAATATATTGATTATCTTTAATTTTATCAAAATTCAAATCATAGTTTTGATCTGATTCTATATTATCTATATCAATATTAGTAGAACAACTAAAATAAATTTTATAATAAATATCTCTGTAAGTAAGAGGAACTGTTATTTTTTCTAAACTGATTTCATTACAATAATCATCTAATTTCATTAGTGAAATAATTTCTCTTTTTTCGTTCTCTGTTACATTATTTATTTTAGTAATATCATCTCCCAAAAGATTATAAATAAAAAATATAACTATTACTAAAAATATTATTAAAATAACTGTAATTATAGGTATAATTATTTTTTTCATTCATTTCAATCCTCTATATAAATTACTATTTCTATCATAATACCATAAAAAGAAAAATTACTCTATACTTTTTATATAAAGTAATTTAAAACTTGTAAGTTATCGATATAATTATTTTTTTAGTGTAAAAGTATATTTCATTTCTAAAAATTTTATACTCTTAACAAAGCTCTAAATCCTCTCGATTTATAGTAAGATTCGGCACTATTATGATAAATAAAAATGTGATTATATCTTCTGTCTCCAAAAATAGCACCACCGAAGTTTCCTAATGTCATTATTTGTTTTTATCCAACTTGATGTTTTCGTATCAAATTCTCCTACCTTTTGTAATTCTCGATACTGTTCTATATTTAAAATTTCTACTCCCATACTTGTTGCCATATCAATTGCATTATTTTCTGGTTTATATTCCTTCCTTGACATTAATGCTTCATAATCATAACAAACATTTCTACGTCCTAAAGGACTTTCTTTTGAGCAATCACAAAAAACATATTCATTTGTGTGTTCATCATATTTTATAACATCTGGCTCCCCACCAGTTTTTTTCCATTTCATTAAGAGAATATAGCTTGTCTTGTTTGTTTACTAATTTTTCTTGAACATTGTTCCATTCAATATTTAAATGTCGATTAGTATTTTCATCAAATCTTTTTTTTAATATTTTAAGTAAATTTGTAATATCATGAGAAGATATTTCTTTTCTTGTATTTATACTAATCACTCTCCTTACTTATATTTTTCCTTTTATATAAGTATTTATTCAAATTCATACATTTATTTATATTACTCCTTAATATTCCCCCTTATCAAAACCTTTTTTATATAGAATGGAATATTATATATTCTCTTTGTCCCTATTTATCTGTTTAGAATATCTATCTTCCTCTGAAAAAACACACCCACAATATTTTTGCATATATAAGCCTAGTTCTCTTGCCTTTGTTTGTCCATCTCTAAAACCAACTCTAAAGTCTCTATATAGAAATTCCAAACCATATTTTTTGGCAATTTCTTCACCTTGCATTTTTAGAACTTCATGTTTTTGGTAAGGACTAACAAGTAATGTTGTAGAAATAGTATCAAAACCATTTTCTTTAGCATATTTTGCTGTTTTCTCTAATCTTACCCTATAACAATAATTTTGACATCTATTTTGTAAATCACATATAACATTTTTACAAAATTCATCTAAACCATAATCTTCTTCAAATATTGCTTCAACATCTATACTCTTTGCATATTCTTTTAGACAATCTCTTCTTGCCTTATATTCCATATATGGATGAATATTTGGATTATACCAGTATACAGTTGGCTCTATTCCTTCCTGTCTTAATGAATCTATACAATATACACTACAAGGTGCACAACAAGTATGCATTAATAGTTTCATATATATCACTTCCCTACTAAAATTTTTTAATTTGTTACATAAATATCAAAAAAACTAATCATTCCTATTTTTTCTAAATTATTTTTTACATATTCTATTACCTTCGTAGGCGTTTGCCAATTTAATGACATTTTATCATTTTTTATTAATATCACTGCATTTTTCATATTTTTTATTTTTTCTATTTGTCCTTCTTCACTTGCTGCACCTAAATTTCCTTTTAAAAACATATCAAAATCTTTATTATATTTATCTAGTGGTATCATATATACAGCAGCTTCTGAATCTAATATATACACATCTCTCTTTTCGTCTTTTATATATGCATCTACTTCTATTATCCTATCTTGTAATATAGAAGAAATCGGTATATTTGAAAAATGATTTAATACTGATTTATCCATTTGTGTATATAAATAAATATCATTAATTGCTTGTAAAATTAATATTCCTATAAATGATATTGTTATTATATTCATAAAATGCTCTATAAATATAGATACTTTAATATTTTTTATTTCTTGTATCTCTTTGCATATATAATATAAAGCAACTAAAATTGCTGGGAACGCAGATATTACAAAATGTATATCATCTGCTATTGGATATACTACTGTAAATTGAGCTAAAGAAAATGCAAATAATATTAAATTATTTTCTTTAGCTTGTATAACTTTTCTTTTTATATTTATTACATTTACTACAAATAATATTGCTATTGTAATTGGAGCTATCATTCCTAAGAAAGCAATTAAATCTCCACCTCGTAATAGTTTTAAATAAGATATACTATTTTTAAATGTTCCTATTCCTAAAATACAATAATCTATAAAACTTGACATAGAATTTGTTAAAAATAAATATATCACAAAAATTACACATGGAATTAACACTCCCAAAGTTCTATACACTGCTGCTTTTAATGTCTGTTTATCTCTTTTTTCTAGTAATAAATATAATACTGTTATAGTTGATATAATTATTCCTGTACTTTGCTTTAATAATATAGTTACTCCTGCAAGTAATCCTACTAAAAGATTATATCTTGCCCCATAGTTTTTATATTTTAATTCTGCATAAATTAACACTAATATTATAAATAAAATTGCATAATTATAATCTATATAAAAATTATCTTTTATAAATAAAAATAGTAAAGCTGATGATAATATTGACCATTTAATATTTAGCTTTAATTCTTTAAATATTTTAAATGATACAAAAATTATTCCTGCACCTAAAACTGCAGATGTAATTCTCATAACCAATAATTCTTGATCAAATAATTTAAAAATACCTCCGAAGTATAAATGATAATAATGGTGTTTGTAACATATTAAAGTCATTATATGGAATTAATCCATTAGCAATATTCCTTGCAAAATTAAAATTCCATATTTCATCTAAATTGGCTAGCTTCCTTATAAGTACTGTAGATGCAAATAGCAACATCATTATTACAAAAAAGGAAATATCTATTAATTTTGCTTTTGTTTTCTCTTTCACTTTATCTCCATTCTAAAATATTAATTTTACTTAATTCTATTTTTCTATAAAACTAGAATTTCTGGTAATTGATTATTTATTGTATTCTAAGTTTAAATGTTCATATGCTGCAGGAAGTGCAATTCTTCCTCTTGGTGTACGTGCTATAAAGCCTATCTGCATTAGAAAAGGCTCATAGACATCTTCAATAGTTTCTATTTCTTCACCAGTTGTAGCAGCTAAAGTTTCAATACCAACTGGACCTCCTGCATATTTTTGTATTATCGTTAGTAATATATTTCTATCTGTTTGGTCAAGACCCAAATCATCTATTTCCAATTTATTTAATGCAATTTTAGCCATATTTAAATCTACTTTTCCATCTCCTAAAACTGCTGCATAGTCTCTTACTCTTTTTAAAATTCTATTTGCAATTCTTGGCGTACCTCTTGATCTTTTTGCAATTTCCATACTTGCATTGTCATCTATATCTACATTCAAAATTCCTGCT